>JGI24158J21664_10008620_pt1 | contig 13582 bp, 10 predicted proteins | sample Ectturendosymbi3_FD_21664 | JGI IMG/M metagenome (IMG submission 21664) | reverse complement strand
GCAATAATTTCCCGATCTAATAGAAAACTGTAACATTTAGAAATGCTTCGCGACCCACCAATGGGTCGCGACCCACTGGTTGGGAAGCACTGTTTTAGGGGACCCAACGGGTCCCTAGAATTGAAAATCGGGTCCCTATAATCAGAGAAATTATCATCGGGTCCCTAGAATCAGAGAAAATCGGGACTTACAGGTCCATACCGGGTACCTAAAATTTTCCTTGAAAAAATTTTCCTTGAAAATTTTAGTGCCCTAGACATAAGCAACACATAGTCGACGGTATCAGAACTGCCTGCAATGCGAATAAGACAACTGCCAACCGGAATTTAGGTTTAGGTTTTAAGTTTAGGGCTTAGGTTCTCAGTTTAGGTGTCCTGCTTGGCAGTTGTCGGTCGGCAGTTGTCCTAGAACCATAGTCGACACTAACGTAGTCCTTGTACTTCTATGAGATGGTCGGGAAAATCAGTATATTTGTTGTTTAGCTTATAAGTTGACAAAATAACAAGTCGTTGTATCTCGTAAGGAAAAAAAGATACCGAAATCATTAAAATTAAAAGAGCACCTGCTTGCTCTTCTTTCTCCTCTTACAAATCACGACCACAAATGACACTACCACCGCCACCACCACCGCGGCCACCACCACCACCACCACCACCACGACAGTCGTGTTGTTGTCTTCTCGTTCTCCTGCGAATGAGAGCATTAAGCTGATTGAACTGTTTTGCGACAAACACTAGTTTTTCTCGACACTTTTTCAGTGCTTGAGCAACATCATGCGATATGAAGAAGTGTGAAGTGTCCAGATCCCATTCCATTTAGTTCTTTGAAAATGTTGAAAGCATGGCCATTTATCAAAAAGTTCTTTCTTTCAGTGCAGCAGCTAATGCAGTGTCTTAATGAGCTGCAGAGCAAAATCTCAGTTCCAAATGTCATAAAAGAAAAAATGAGAAACATGGCGCAGTTTCTGAGTAAAACTGGATAATTTTTATCGCAATGAAAAAAAGGTTTTGCCTGGCTGCTACGCAGTTCAGACAAATCCAATTTATAGCACATTGAAAAACGTTAACCATGAACAGGAATGTGTCTTGTGCTTCACGTTGCAACATAGCAAAGCATTTTTCCTTCCAGCAACTTAACCACAATACCTCCGTAATGACAGTTAATTCGAAGAAAAACTCTAAAACGAACTGTGCCAGTCTCACAGTTAATTGTGCTAAGCTGAAAAAATACTTAGGCGTCCTCGTAAGAACTCCATAGAACACAACTCTATGTACCTTTGTTTTGAATTTTATGTTCAGTGGAAAATGGATCCGTACCAACATTTTTTGCTTGCGTCGATGGAACTGGTTTCACGGAGTGTGAAGGAGTCGCCGATTGTAAATGTTCACTGGACGTGGTTCTGTGCAACAAAAATTAAGTTGAAAGCGGAAAATGTCACATGTCAATGTTTTTCTAACAGCTTACAGTGCTATAGCTTCTCTGCAGAAATAACTTACGTATCTATTATTGACTTTCGTAAGATGCGGAGCACATTTCATTTCATTTTGCCATAAAAAACACCTGTGATAGTGTCCAAAATAAGGCTTCCACACGTATATTACCAAATGCTTTAAGAGCCATTCTATGTAAAATGTCCCAGCCAGTCAACCTACCATCTCAGATTGTCCTCAAATTTAATAAGCAGACAGAACTTTTCATGCTGATTCCAAAAAACTAAATTATTTTGAAATTGGTTAAGGTTTCGCGAAGTTATGGACCATGCAAAATGACGACTTTTTGTGGTCAAGGAAGCATAACGACATCTAAGAAAATCATCAACCAACTTTAAAATTAAGTCATTCTAACTGTAATCATTTAATTGTTGTAAAAACTTGACAAGTGGTTGTCTCAAGTATCTTTTTGTCACTTGTGAAGAAAAATTTCAAAAAATCCATGCGCTTACCCCACGTTTGGGGTAAAGAAAATGGGTAGTCATCAAAATCACTTACATGACATAATTTTTGAATGTTAATAACTAGACGAGCACACATGTTATTAGCATGTGCAATACATCATCTGAAAGATCTCATTGAGGAGACTGTAGTCGCAAAAGATCCTCACTGCTTATTTTATAAATTATCTGCACAAGGGATTTCTGGGGATTTCCCTAATTTTTTTGCCTTTTGCTTTTTTCAACCAGAAACGTTAGAAACCTATCAAACCCTCTAAAAATTTATACTATAAACTGGTTTCCAATAAAATTTCGAGTCAAAAAATTGGCTCTTGTCGTTGGTGCCCAGGGCCTGATAACTTTATCCAAATATGCATGAACTTACTCCCATTATGACGTCACCAACAAAAGAACTAAAATAGAAAACTTTGCAATTTTTCTTTTTAAATTAGAACTACAAGACTTTCTGCATCTGTAGAAAGTTTGAACAGATCTCCTGCTCAATGGCCGGTGAGTTATGGCCTTGGCCAAGACTACCTTTTGACGGACTGGATTTTTTATCAAAAGTTGTGTTTTTGAGCCATAAATTCACATCCAGGAATGCTAAAAAGCTGATCAAGGGCTCTAATGACTTGAATTATAGTCTTGTTTCCAATAAAACTTCAGTCAAAAGATCAGGTCATTGGTTTGATGCCCAGGGCCCAATGACCTCGACCAAAATGTGTGAACCTACCCCCATTATGATGTCAACCACAAAAAAACAAACCCTAACTTTTCCAATTTTTGAAAAAATATGAACTACAAGACTTCCTGGATCTTTAGAGAGTTTACACAGCTCTCTAGCTAAATCAGCTGGCAAGTTATGATTGTCCACAGTTCAGCAAAAAAGTGGTGTGTGCAGGACTGAAAGGGTTAAAGTGTCACTACATTGAAATCTTAGGCAAAAATTTGTGGGACGTTTGTTCAAAAGAAACAAAACAAGCAATGAGGGTATTTTAAGACTAAAATCTCATCAATGAGAGCTTTCAGATGATCTATTGCACATGCCAATAGCATGTGTGCTCATCGAGTTACCACCATTCAATAGTTATGTCACGCATGAGTGATTTTGATAACCACCCATTTTATTTACCCCAATTTTGGGGTAAGTGCATGGATTTTTTGAAATTTTTCTTCGCTAGTGAAGATAAGATACTTGAGACAACCCTTTGTCAAGTTTTTGCAACAATTAAGTGATTACAGTTACAATGACTTAATTTTAAAGTTAGTTGATAATTTTCTTGTTAGTCGTTATGCTTCATCGACCACAAAATGTAGTCATTATGTCTGGTCCATAACTTTGCAAAACCTTAACCAATGAAAACGTTTTTTGGAATCAGCATGAAAAGTTCTATCTGCTTATTAAATTTGAGGAAAATCTGAGATGGTGGGTTGAATTTTCCATTTATTTTGGTTCATTTGACATAGAATCACCCTTACATGGATCAGTTTTAATGCATGCCCATTGCCTGGGCACATGCACAGCATGTTTTGGTTACTCGTTTTATTTGTACAACATTTCCCACTAACGATGTCAAGTGTGGCAAAAAATCAGGCATTTGCAAATGTAGAGTAATTTGCTTTTGATAAGAAAAAGTGTCTGTAGTATGCTTGGGAATCCTGCCCAGTTCAGAGGTATAGAACAATACATTAAAACTTACAACGGTGTGTGTTTTTCTGTCCACGGTGTATGTTTCTCTGTTGGTAAAACATCAGGAAAAGATACAACAGGCGAAGATATTTTTACCCCGGGAATAGTATTGGCAACAATGTCACATTTCAAAAGACCATGTACATCTTTGTCAATGGTGGTTCCCTTGGGGCATGGAGTACAATGAGTGGTGGCGTATTCACCATCCCTGAAACAAGAAGATCAATTTGTGTAAAAAATAGGCGATGGATAGGAATAAAACTAAACACAGTTTAACTTGCACTTAACCTGCAGATGACTATACTTTTTGCCTTTGTGGCCTGATTTGATAGCAATAGAACTTAGATTGCACTTTGGTCTGCACTGTAAAGTACTTGTGGTTGAAGAATCTGTCACTTGTAGCAACTAGATCGCTTAACAACACCGTGCAAATTGGTCTAACTGCAAATGCAGTGAGCGTAGCAGGAATGCATTAACACAGCGTGACAACACGCAGGTATGGAGACCATGAGAAATAAACAAAACTATTGGTTTCAAAATTCTGAAAAAATCGACCAACCTGCAATAATTTTCTAATCGTTGATTCCTGGGACATCCACAGCACAGCTTGTCAGTGCCTGGAACTTTTATCAGCTTTATATGGACCTTACGATCATCTGGCAATAAATCAGGGCATGGATCTTTTGGTTCCACAATGTTTCTTGGGGCATTCTTCAACAAAGAAACATATTTGACAGTGAGCAGGCAAGAATTGAAAGATTGCACTAATTGGTCAGTGAAGTATTTCATTAGCAAAACACAATAACTGAATTCTTGCAAAAGGAATCGTTTTAACGGTACTTCAAAAAATTGTTTTTAGATGAGACAATCATGCTCACATTGCAACAACCGAAGTATGCATCAATTTCGGAACTGCAATCAAATTGACAGAAATACATTGAAAAAATCAACCTAACACTGTGCTGTGCAAACAAACTGTTTTCTGATATGTCTATAGTAGCAACAAGTACTGACCTACAAATCAAAGTCCGCTACAACAAGTGAAAGGGGGAACTTCAAAGAAGCAAGGACTAGCGAAATTTCAAATACACTCTTCAACGTTCAGGGATGATGTTTGAAAAGATGTCAGGGCGTTTGAGAAAGATGAGTACATTATGTGTGTAACTGAGTTTAACCAACACAAGAGTAAAAACAAAAATTGTTCATGAGAAGGGTCGTATGAAATGTTTCCTGCTAAACTGTAGAGAAAGAAGGATTGAGCTCCAAAAATTGGAATAAGTTACTTGAAACTTGTACGTAAGTAACCGTTAAACAATGAATTAATCATTTTCTGCGCCACTGGAGTGTCTTCATTGCTTCTTAGTTGAGCACAATTACAACACTGCCGAACCCATACTTTTAAAATACAGATGCAAGGCCCAAACTTCCTTACGTAAGGCATAAGCAAGCAATGTCGCGTTTGGTTGGTCTATTTGAAATCCACAGTGTCATAAATATATGATGAGTTTTTTAAGGTGGTCGAAATCCGTTACGTCTCAAACATATGGACTTAATTCTATGCCACAGCATCTAGAAAGGTCTGCGCTTGGCTGTGAATATTTTTGGAAAGCACAAACCAGCTGATGCAAAGAAGTTAATGCAGTTCTGAGTCTAGTGGAACGTAGACTTCGCTAGACCCAGAAGTACAGTAGGTGCTTTGTGATGTCTACAATTAGATGCGGACCGTAGAAAAATGTACTTGATGCAACCCCTCTTCATTGGGCTTACGTCTAAGGTTGAGTATCACAGTGGTTTAACTAAAGGATAGGTTACAAAGGTAGAGTGTCAACTGAAACTTCGCCATTTATTCTTCGGTCTTTGTTTGTCTCTTCGGACTTACTAACAGAGAAGATCCTGTTCAAAGAGGTTATTTAATTTATCGAGATCATGCCATGCCATGTCGCACACATCTGACATAAAATGATACAGCAGATGGGAAAAGCAGATGTTTTTTATAATTAGAACAAATAGTGATCTTGTTTTAATGCGGAATACTCTGACCAACTCACCGCAGGAAAAGCGAGGATAATTATTCCAAGCAGGATCAACAGTTTCATCACAGCAGGATCGTTAAGACACAGGAAGACTTTTTAATCACTGAACGATTCTTTACAAAATAAAATACAGTGGGTTAGACATTATCCAGTGAAAGGCATGCTGCCATCAAAATTCTTACTTTTCAACATTTCCAATAGACTACAGGTTAACACGAATGTGTCCTGTTCCAAGCCTAATATGAGATAAACTAAATACTTGTGTTAACGATTTGTCTACAATCAACACCAAACTATACAACCCACAAGGAAAGTTTGGCAAAAACTAATTATGTTGAAAACACATATTGAACAGATAAGCCTTAGAATCAGTAGCTGAGTATCATCAAATACATACAAGAACATGGAAGGTCATGCAAAACAACAATATTCTACATTGAACACAAATATTTGCTAAAAAGTAGCGCCTGAACTTCTTTGCCCAATGCTCCTCCCCTTATTTTCTTAGCTTCTAAACTTCAAACACTTAGATGCTCTCACTGGTTATATCTTCCCTCACACTTGGGTAACAGCTAGGACTGCGAAAATTAATATATAGCAAATATTTACGAAAGCAAAGAGATAACGCAGAATTAGTTAATTGAACCCTGAAACTTGGTAATTCAAACTATGGCTAACTTGTGCATTTTAGCACCTTGCTTTGAATTTGGTTACTTGTGGTAACATCCACAGTTCAGCACCAAGTGATTTGAGGTAGCATGGGCACCTGCAGACCCAGTTTGGTATGTGCCATACAGAAAAAATTCCCTTCCTTTGAATATATTCTAAGAATGACTTTGTATGGAAAACTGCTGCAGCACTGAAACTGTTTGGCTACTGTAATTCCAATGATTATCTCAGTAAGCACTCCTAGAAATGCAAAACCAATCATTTCAAAAGAAATCATGAAGTTTTTGTAAAAAAATGACAGTAATTTCCTAGCAGAAACATAACTCAGGCTAGTTTGAAAACTACATAACACACTCTTTGTAGGCATTGTGTATGTTACATTAAAAAAAACATTGAAGTCTAAACTCCGTTGCTTTTACTGACNCGNTGCTCTTAAGTATTTCCTAATTGTAGGTATGCCAGTCGAGTGATTAAACCAACCTCATAACATGNTACTAGTTAACTTCAACACTGAAGTCAAAGGTGGTGTACTGCTTGTGCCTCATGGGTCAAACAGTATGCATTGCCAATGAATTCAAACTTGNAAGGTTGTTATGAGCTAGAACTAAACTCAAATGATAGAAAACAAATATATATTCTTTTCACACCATCTCCAGATGACACTGTTTTGACCTTTGTGTTCTATGATCAATGGAGTATAAATTAGTTCTGTATTTAAATATCACCTTTAACATACTAAAACAAATTTCGTAAAATCACAGATGTGGGAAACAAAAAATAATTCATTTTCTTAAAAGTCTGCTCACAGATGTTTTTTACATGATATCATCAAATTTTTCATTAAGATAAACAACAGCAATGCAGAGCTATTTCAACATACAAAATCTGTGAAAACAAACAAAACACTAAATAGGTAGGATGCTTATTTGAGATAGTGTTGCAACCTCTTCATCAGCACAGTGTTGAATGCGCAATTCACCACACATGACATGTGTGCACAGAACAGCACCTGTATGTACAGTATGTGGTGCAAAGAAGCTATAATAGAGTGATTACAGCATGTGATGCACGCTTGGGCTTTCTGGTTGCAACAACAGCAGTAAAGAGTAGTATTGCTAGAATGCTGTTCACCACTAAGTTACACTATACAATTTTTATTGGTAAAATAAATGCTTTTCCACAGTATTTCAGAATATACTAGTATTTTGTATTTTTCTGCTGGCATTAGACTACATCAAATATTTTGTAGTTTATTAATGAGCAAAGTTCAACATGAATCTTTTTATACTGGTTACAATATATATGCAACATGTTGCAGAATGAAGGAATATATTGCCAAGTAGATTGATATCTTGTAAAAACACCAGTAAATGTTAGTAGTTGGTGTTGATGTTCTATTTAAGTTTTTGATGCAACAGACTGTAGCATGAATCTGAAACAGAGATCCTGTGCCAGCCAAAAGCTTCTTCTGTACCTTATTTGCAACACTGTTTCATTTTATTTTACTTGTGAAGTTAAATGATCCATTGCACCTGCACTTTGTTCTTGAGTGCCACATGTGTCTGATTTTGCATGTTCGCTGGTTGACATTCCAACTTTGTAACTTGGTAGTTGCCTTTTTTCTTGAGGTGGCACTGTCAGCAAATCGGGCCAAGGTGTGGTTATTTTTTTTGGGTTGATACAAGCTGTGACTGTTGGAAATCTGACTGCCCGACTAACTGTTTGATGGCATAACTTTCTGACCAATTAGCTTGTGAAATATATGCTGAGCTACTGCGTTACGTGGCCTTATGAACTGTATTGTGGCTGTTTATTTCTATAGCGAACTTTATGTGCTGGACAGTATTGCGAAGTTGCCAGCACCAGTGTGACAGTTGAGTCAAGGTTTGTATGCAACATATGCTACCAAAAAGTTTGTTGTAAACCCTTTCACATAGACATTTGCATTCAGCCAAATAATCCTGTTTTTGTTTTGTCATGAATGATGCTCTCTGCACACAAAAAACTCTTTATGTAGAAAAGATAGTGCCTAACTAAAATTTGGATAGCTCCAAAGCAGTGGTGGAGAGCCTGAGTGAATGTTTAATAGAGATCGACTGATATGGCTTTTTTAAAGGCTGATACTGATATATTTATGGGTCGATAGCCGATATTTCCAGAATTATCAAATCTTGTTTTCTGCTTCATTATCAAAAACATAATGTATTCTATGTTATTACCTTTTTTTCAAAAACTTAAAAAATCATGACTTAGAGCTAAAATTTTTCAAATTGCAGCAATGTCCATATTTGGCTATGATATTTAATTATATCTCCAGGACTTTTTAAGGAAAATGTTGGGTACCCGGTATGGACTTGTAGGGACCCGATTGCTCTGATTCCAGGGAGTCGATTTCCCCTGATTCTTGGGACATGATGACATAATTTTCTCTGATTCTAGGGACCCAAATCAGGTCCCTAGAACACCTTAAAAGAATTCTGATATCTCATAAAGTTGTTAGCATAGTACACACTGTCTGCCAGGGTTGCGGAGTCGGAGGTAAAATATCCAGCTCTGAGTTTCCAAATTTTTTGATTCTGACCTTTCTAAACTTTCCAAGTCCAACTCCTAACATAAAGGGAATGAAATTTGGCTGTTAAAATCAATGGAAATCGTGGTACACAGCAAGAAATCTGATTCAACAAAAGCTTCAAAAGAAATTGTACCATTTCAACAAGAATTCCCAATTTAGGAGTGTGATGTAAAAAATGTTCTAACTGGGCACCCAGAGTCAGACAAAAAAACAACTCTGACTCCCCCAGTGTTGTTAGGAATCTGACTCTGACTTCACCTAAAAACCTGCGACTCCGACTCCACAACCCTGGTCTGCAATGAATAAACACAGTGCTATGAATAAAAAAAGAATGTTAAAAATAACAAAACAATAAGAACAGAACACTGAATGAAAGAGCCAACTGCTTACAGTTCTTGCAACAAAAAAAGCAAAAACAGTGCTTGAAAGTTGAAAGATGGTGAACAATGAAAAAGAAGTACAAAACGGAACATCACGTTAAGGAGGTTAAAATGAGTACAATACTGTATTCAATTAACCATTGCCAAAAATGAAAAATTTTCTAAATAGCAGTAATTTTTTTGGTCTATATGATAGTATGTTTGTTAACAGTTACTGTACTACACTTGTGAAATTTTGTTTTTGCATATATTTAACATATCAGCCTTTCAGACTCTTCTGCAACTCAGTGGGTTTTCTATTTGAAAAGTCAATCCAAGTCTTAAAGAACCAAGTTTGGAATTTTGATGTAATGTAATGTAACATTAAATAACTGCATGTCCTTGGAAAAGCAAACTTGTTGCATTAGTTACTGCAACTGAAGTTCTGGCATTGGTATGTGACATGAAACACCTCAACTGATTTGTCAATACTCAGTAGTTCGCAGTTTAAGATTGTCGTGCAGAAAGCAAAGTTTTTCTACATTTTCACTATGTAGCCTGCAGTAAGTTAGCCAGTCATCTACAAACTAGCCTAAACAAAAGCGGCAGTAGGCTATAACCACCTGTTGCCTGAAGCAAATTTCGTAAGAACAAATCGCGATGATATAATAGCTAATGTGCACATGTACGAATTACACGTCCCATGATTGTGCAAGATTGCCATGGTAGGTTTGATCCAATCACAAACACTGCACTTTTAGCTTGCATAAGTTGTGTTGTTGCAACACTGCTGTTGCTGGTCATGTTTAACAAACTGACAATAGCAATTGTGATGAAACAATGAATGCTGACTGCTGCACTGTTATCAGACTAATCGCCAAATCACCACTCCAACATATTTGTGAAATGCTGTAGCAGTGCTTTCGTAACTTGTGTGCCACATCCACAAACCAGCATGTTGCAACAGCTTGGATTGTAAGATCACAATCATCATTAACACGCCTCGTGGAAAATGTTGATTTAAGTTAACCCATAAACAGGTTATTTTAGCTTTCGTATAGTACAAACCACCGCATTTATAGCCTAATACATCAAGTTAAGAAAAGTAGAATTATTTTAAGATGTTACAGGCAACTGCTTCACAGCAACAGCTGTCATCACTGCTGAGTAGCGACTGCAAATGTAATCATATTCAAATCGCCACAAATGTTGCTTAGCATAATGCAATTCATTTTTCATACAAGCTTTTTCAAAGATTAATCTGCGCTAAACTAGGCGTTGATTGGACTTCTGCAATTTAAGTTATAGTCAAACTTTTTATGCTGCAAAAACGTACAACCAGAGTTTATTCGTACACATCAACGCAACACCTGTATGTCTATGTGGTAGCGCGGTCTAGACAATAAGCTTTAAGTATTGCGAAACTTTCCAATGATCCTTTCGTTTCAGCTGCGACGGCTGACACTTGCTTCATGGTTAATCTTGTCTGTGTTTGTTTATTAAAACGCACCTGTTAGCGTTGCTGTAAGATAACTGTTGACTTGCTTCATTGTGCTTTCTTTCGCAAGTTGTCTGGATTTGTGAGGAATACAACAGTGTTTTGTCAACGCCTACTGAGCCTGATAACATCGACATTTTTGACTGATACCAATATATCACCGATACCAAATATATATGGATTCAGCCACCAGTCCAACAAGGTGACCCCCTCAGCCCAGCCGTTTTTGCCCTTGCCATCCATGGAGTCACATCCCAAGTCAAATCTGTCCTAATTTTTTCCCAGGTCAAATCTGAGCTTAATGTTTGGTACCTTGATGATGGATGTATTCGTAGAGCCCCACACAATTTGCTCAGCAATGGTACCACTGTCAAGGATGGACTATCTTCAGTTGGCCTTGAGACTAATAACACAGGTCAACAAAAAACACTTTTTGTTTCAAACGAGGATATGACATAACTTTTTTTGTATAACATTTGGGTGCTGATTCCAAATTTGACATTCACTTGTTTATCGAATTTTGGATTACAGTGAAAGGCTTTTTTGGGTATAAACAGTTCTATGGTAATGTATTAGCTTTTCTTTCCAAGTGAAAATTGACTTGATTATTCAGTACATATAAANTTCTGCTAATTTATTACGAATGATCAAAAAAACAAGTTCAACAAANTAACAGAGAACTCCGGGACTTGATAGTGGACTCATAAAACTTCTATAAGTGTTTTCACCATGAGATAACATCCAGCAGGCGATATCATTATTTATTTTTTTCAGAACCCCTGGTATCTTTTTTCCATAGCTTGAATATTATTTACCCTGGTAGTGTTGCAACCTCCCCGCTGGCATTGCGCTGAAGGCGTGGTTCACCACGAATGGAATGTGCGCGAAGAACAACACCACATATATATGGCGTGAACAACCAGTAATAAGAGTGATTGCGGCGCATGGTCTCTATTGTTGGTTGCTGCTATAGTGCAAAGCTTTGCACACATGCCACTCAGGCGTTTTCGATCGCAACAAAATGGTGCTGTGACCAGGATGTAAAGGTCGTGCTATGTGAAACCTTCACAAAAAGAACGTGCGATCGGTGCGGTTCGTTGTAAAGGAGTGGATGTTGTTGCAACCTCTCCGCTGGCGTTGCGCTGAAGGTGTGGTTCACCACGAATGGAATGTGCGCGAAGAACAACACCACATATATATGGCGTGAACAACCAGTAATAAGAGTGATTGCGGCGCATGGTCTCTATTGTTGCTTGCTGCCACAGTGCGAAGTTTAGCGCACATGCCGCTTGGGCATTTCCGATCGCAACAATAGTTACTCATGGCATCACGGTTTTCCAAAAAACATTGGTGTGAATGAAGAAAATGCAACTTTAGTGATATACACAAGCCCATCTCCATCCCATGTAAGCTAAAGCACTTCTGCAACTCCTGCGTAAAAACAAAGAGCCTCAATATTTTCTATAAAGATCGAAAATATCCACCTGAATGCCTTCTGAGCTTGTAACTCTAGTGCAGGGGTTCCCAACCTTTCTCTTACCATGTACTCCTTCAGCATTTCAACAGATTAGCATGTACCCCTTAGCAGATGAATATGTACCCCTAAAAATTTTTATGACAAAATATGTTATCATGATTATTCACAGATATATTTAACAATAAGCATATAAGGATTTTTCAAAACATTATCCACTGATATATATATAAATATTTGGAAATATATGGTATGTATATATATGTTGCTCTTCTATTGCTAACCTTTAAATGTGCACCTTCGGATAGGCAAATGTACCCTGGGGGTACATGTACTATACTGTAGGTTGGGAACCCATGCTCTAGTGCAGTGGTGGGCAAACTACGGCCCGTGGGCCAAATCCGGCCCGCCAAGCCATTTCATCCGGCCCGCCAGCACCGCTCAGTTTCCTATGCAACAGGGTTTCACTTTGGTGAGTAGGTTGATTACGCAATATGTTAGTCAATGAACAATAGCATCTACATCTATGTGGTGACGCAACAATCTTTGTATGTGACGAACTAGCATTGGCTGTATGCACGTTGCTCTACTGAGCTGCTGACCGCATGCTTGGTAGTTGGTACTTTTTGGTCGACGTACCGTTAGAATCATTCTACGCAACATCTCGCTTCTAACAAAATTACTGAAAAACTAGATTTTCTTGTAACTTGTCATCTCTCCCTAGTGAAGAGTATGGAGCCAAGTGAGAAACGAAGAAAAGTTGATAAAGAATGACGAAAGTTTAACGAGGAATGGAAAAAGAAGTACTTTTTTATTGAGTGGAAGGGCAAGGCACTCTGCTTAATTTTCCGTGAGACAGTTGCTATTTTGAAGGACTTTAATATAAACAGACATTATGAAACTAAGCACAATGCATATGGTGAAAATCTTTCAGAAAACAATCGAATGAAGCAAATTACAGCTCTACGTGAAAGCTTTCCAAAACAGCAAATGATGATAAGTCGTACATGTTTGTCTCAGGAGCTGGCAACTCATGCCAGCTTGGTGGTTGCTTACAGGCTAGCCAAGCACAACAATCCTTTTTCGGATGGGGAATTTATAAAAGAGTGTATGGATGCTACAGTAAAGATCATACGTCCAGAAGTGGAAATGAGGCTCAAGAACGTTTCTTTGTCCAGGAGAACTATAGTGCGCCGTGTTGACTCTATCTCAACAAATTTGGCTGATCAACTGGCAAGCAAAATCAAGAAATTCGGTTATTTTTCAATTTGTCTTGATGAAAGTACAGATGTTGTGGATACAGCGCAAATGCTTATTTTCATCAGGGGAATCGACAGAGATTTCAATGTGACTGAGG
>JGI24158J21664_10008618_pt1 | contig 13582 bp, 9 predicted proteins | sample Ectturendosymbi3_FD_21664 | JGI IMG/M metagenome (IMG submission 21664) | reverse complement strand
GTAAAAACTTCAGCGAAATACTACCACCTAACAGTTGGCGCCCAGGGCCAGGCAAAGTGGGCCAAGGTGGCCTAAAAGTCCTCCACTTATGACGTCACTCAAAAAAAACCCGCACTCCACAAGCAAAAAATTTTTTTTCGAGTGCAGACTAGAAGACTTGCTGCATCTTTTGAGACTTTTACTGGGTCTGTAGAGCATACCAGACTCGAGAAATTCCCGCGCAAAGCCACGTGCGTTTAGGCGTTTTTTCCGAAAATCCCCAAAAGCAGCCAGACGCCAAGTGCTAACGACTTTCTCAGCTCTTTTTTAAAGATTATCTTATATATCTTGAGCCATTTCTTATATGCGTTCACAAACAATGGGCGTGGACAAACTCAGCTTCTGGTACAAATGAACTGACTTTGGAACCAACTTTTCAGCTGCTTTTACAAGTAGTTGCTTGGCCCATGCCACATTGTCATATGGCTTAAGCTTTTTAGCGATCAATTCCGATACTTCAGTTCTCAATGTGAGCACATCATCATTTGTGATGCAAAAGGAAGTCATGACACTTTGTTGCATGTACAAAGTTTTAAAAAATTCTTCTATCTTCATTTTTCTGAGTTCCCCGTCCAAGTTTTTAAACTCAGGATGGTTGGTCTTATAGTGAGGTTTTAAATTTTCTTTTTTCATAACTGCTAGTGACCTTTTGCACTTCAAACAAAACGGTTGTCCTCTTTCCTCGATAAAGAAAAACATATCAGTCCATTCTTTTTGAAATACCGTTCTTTCATCTACAGTCTTTCTTTTCTTTGCTGAAGACATTAAAATGAACTGCTAATTTTGGTTAAGAAAACAGAATAATGAATAGCAAGTTAGAAAACCTGTAAAATTTTGCGTAATATATAGCAGTGTTTCCTAACCGGTGGGTCGCAGATATATAGCATCAAGCGCAACGGAGTCTAGGACAACTGACCATAGTCCAACTGGCCCCATATAACTTTTTATTATATTTTTTGTATTAAGAATTTATTATTTTCATTAACAAAAATACATACAAAACTTACAACTCAAGTTATTATATATTTGGTTCTTGCACGAAAACAAGCACATGCTGCTATCGCTACTCGGTCTGTTCTCGTACTTTCTGTTTCTCGCACTCCCTACACTTCTGCTGCGCTAAGTGGAAAACGAAGCTAATGGCGCGAAAAAAGATCATGTCATAACAAAAATCAATGAAGCAAAACAGACTGAGTTTCATAAAGTCAGGAAAGGTCAAAATAAATGGATTTATGGTACAAGAATGGCTTCTCAGATGGGGCCGCTATGACTACGGTATATATATATGTACTGTTAGTACCGAAAGGGTTAAACAGCTAAATCCTGAATTAGATAAAAGGCTTGTACTACGTTTGTATGATTCCTGTGTGATATGCATGTAATTCAGTCGGGCTATCAGCTTTTGATATCGCATCGCAAAGATTAGAAGCGGGTCAAAAGAAGTTCAAGACTGCTGGTCTCGGCTGAATACTTCGCAGGCCGCATGTTCGTCACCTCTGCTTTAGATCATAACTTTTGCACCCGAAACCCCAACAGGTCATCCAAAGTATCAAAAGACTTGGATTGTAGCATAGTTTCCAATAAAAACTCTAGCGAAATTCTACCATCTAGCGGTTTGGGCCCAGGCCCAGGTGAAGTGGGCCAAGGTGGCCTAAAAGTCTTCCACTTGTGACGTCACTCACAAAAAATCCGTACCCCCCAATGAAAATTTTTTCGAGTGCAAAATACAAGACCTGCCGAGTCTTTTGAACTTTTGACGGGGTCTGTAGTGCTTACTGGAATGGAGAAATTCCCGTTCTAAGCCACATGTGATCCAGCTGTTTTTGCGCAAACTGCTTGAATTAACCTAGGTGCGAAAGTGTTAATGTGTATTTTGAGAATATTTTCAGCCTCTTTGGCATTTGTTGATCTTATTTGGCATTTTTTGAGTAGGGATCGGACATGGGGTGATTACAGCACAAATGTAATAGATTACGATTACTTCACAACTGCTTGGTTACGATTATCAACAAACAAAATAATAATGTAATTGATTACAATTACATTGAAGGTAATCAGGATTACATTTGTCTTGAAACATTCTCAGAAAGAAAACGAAACCCATTTGCGTGGTTTCACTTAAGTATAATTTCAGACAACATATGATATGAATGAACGCAATAAACAAAATTCCAATCTGCAGGGTTAAGCACCGGAAAAAATATAAATCACTGATGACTGAGATGTTTGTGCAGACAACAAACCAGTTGCGTAGGTAGAAGTTTGAGCCAGAGTGTAAGACTTAGTTGAAAGAAGCCCACTGGCCACTGTGAGGAGCCCACTAGCCAACACTCAAAAAAAAAAAGAAATGATGGCGAATCCAGATGTGGATGGCTATACTAAAATCCTAAATCAGAGATAACTACTCCACGGAGTATTACTCACTTTGAATCAGCTTAATATTGTGTTGAAGTTGGAATTATCTCCCAAAATTTCTTTTTTTAATTCCAACGGAATTATCTCCCAAAAAGTTTGGTCAACTAGATACTGAACTAACTTTACCATATTTTGAATTGATTCACACTGTTGCAAATGCATTTGGAATGTCATTAATTTTTACATAGCAAAGGATGATGCACTTTCTTCAAACAAATTGGTCGCTTGTTAATGTAGTTCGAAAGAGTTTGTACATCTTCGTGCCATGACCACACGCTTGAACTTCTTCGGATTAGAGTTACAAATTTTGCTGAGGTGTTTGGAATGAGTGTCGTTGTGAATGACCAGGATGCATCTCTGAAACTGGCCAAAAAAATGCAAAAACCGATAACTTACTGAAAGCCATAAAAATACTAAAACTGAAATATAAGTTAAGTGGAGGGCCTGTTATTACGTTTAGCTTGCCAAGGAGGGAAAATTTGCCCCACACCCCCTTAGTTACGCCACTACAGCAAACACTTTAAATATATTTTAAAAACGTGTGTTACAGTTTATAAACATCAACGTTTCAAATCTTTTATCAGTCAAACGACATCTACCAGGCTTGAACGACATCTACCAGGCGTAATTTCAAAACTTGTTAGTAATTTGAAAATAGCTGACTATTTCTTCAGACTAAGGGTTATACGTTGTTTTCAGCTGCGTGATGGCTGCTGGATCATCTACAAGCACAGCATAGTATTTCGTATCTTTTCATTCGAAATGAAACAAACAATGATGCCAGTATAGCTGCGCATCTGTCTATTGGACAAAAAGTCAACGGTTGACCCAAGCTCACCGGATTCATTGACTTTTTTTACCAGTATATGTGGGTTATCTCCGTTGACATGCTAGTTATCAATGTTGTGGAAAGGTGCTTTCCCCTTGGGTTAAATTACCTTATTCCACTGTAAAAAATTTCATTCATATAAATACTTTAGTAATTAAATACGTAGCCTGCTCCAGCACTTACATTCACAGATTCACTCTGAATATATATAAACAAAACCAATACCCATCCTTGTTATGTACCGTTATCTCTTCTGTTGAAGTTTCAACTCGTTTTTAAGAAAAGCTCTTAATTTTGTTGATATGTCTCACTAGACTCGCTACTTTACTTCTGGCGGCCAATAGGAAGGCTGTATAGCTGGAACAAAGCGAGAATTCGCTTCAAACGCTGTTCTTGCCGCTAGATTATTTGGATATAATGCACACAGACAGGCAAATGCCCCCCTGAAACATAACAATAACAAACAGTGATAAAGTAAGAAACCCAGCCACCAAAACCACTGTTCATTGCACAGTGATGTAGGGTGAAGATTTCCAATATTAATCGCGAAAGTAATCATCGATTATGATGAAATTGGCAATGTAATTGAATATGAACACAATTATTTTCATTTTTGGTCAGTTCCATCGATTACGAATACCCCGTGTCTGGTGGGGTATGATGTATTTGGTCCATCTGGACCTGGGAATCGAACAGTTTTTTTTGTGGGTCCTCTGCAACTGCATCTTGTGATAGAGGTTTGTGGAATTGTGACATATACCAGACACTTGTGTGCCAGATTCAAAGTAATTAAAAACTATGGTATGGTGCATATTCGTTTTTTCATATTCTGTATTTTATTGGTTCAAACACTCACAATAAATGCATAATAAAAATATACATAAGAGGAAATGGTACTTTGGAGATCAACAATTTTTTGTTTGCTGTATTTATTTGTAATAACTCTAGGTTTGGTTCCACAGTAACATTGTACTTCTGCCATTACTCATCCAGGTAATTCAATACTGACAGCCATTGGCCTGTTTCAGCTTGTTTGGCATGTTTTGATATGCAATTGGCATTTTTTATCCATCTGGACTTGGCAACCCTGCACTGCACTATGACACTAAAGAAGTGATAATTTTGTTATTACTGTGCAAGTTTAAGTTAAATGGTGAAAATCACTACTCAACAGTTCAGATTAGTGGCAGGAGACAGCTAAGGCAGCTATTAGTTGGAGTGATTTTCATACTTTGCTACATGGCAGCCGGAAAGTGAACCAGTTATTCTTTTTGACATCATTTGTGCGGTCACCCAACTTTGAGAATGTCACTACGGCAATTAGAAAAAAATTTCATAGTGGTGCATGGTTTTCTCTGGATATTTTTCCGGTTACCATAGTTGCATTCTCAACGTTGGGTAGCTGGAAATTATGCCCTTATATGGTAGATTTTCCAGATACCGTATTGTGAATATAGCGCTTTTGTAACTGTTTTCCATTGAAATTACTGTAGGTAGGGCTTCCAAAAAAATTCCCAGCACAGTATAAAGGAAGTTGCTATAGGCCTTCCGCCCATGACGCAGTTCAAATAAAGCTCTGAGTAGTCACTTCAGCAGCATTGTTGTGGTAGTGTAGCAGATGCATTTATGTCTGCTGTGCAAATGGTTTTCAGTTCGGCTCTCACCTTGGTGACTTCCGTTTTGGTAGTAGTGGTTGCATGTTTCATGGGACCAGTTTTTCTTTAGGTAGTGACTACAGAACCGCCTGTAGTTCTTCATATTTGAAACCTTCTTTAACCACCACCTGTAACGTGATGTCGTGACAGTAATGCACAACGAGAGTGTAGTAGGCTTGGTAGAAATGTACCAATGTAAAACCCTAACCCCTAAACTTTCAACGTAAACCTAACTCCTAAACCTAAAGTTTTAACCTTAACCCTAAATTAGCCCCTGAACCTTAAATGTGAAGTTTTAAACCTTAAACCTAATCCCTAAACCTAAAAAAGTAAAGAAAAACTGGTCACAAGAATTGAAATGTGCAAGCACTACCTTCAAAACAAAAAGTAGCCAAGGTGACAGCCAACCGAAAACCATTGGCATAGCAGACATAAATAAACATTACCACTAGGCTGCCAGGACAGTGCCGCCTGGGTGAAAAACTCAGCATTTGAGTCAGTTCTGTAGCCACTTCCTTTTCTTTACTTTTTTCAAAAGTTTCCAAACTTTAATGTTCAGATTTACAGTTAGGGTTTAGGGCTTATGTTTGGGGTTTAGGTTTGGTTTCAAGGTTAGGTTTGCGGTTAGATTTAAGGTTTAGGGATTATGGTTGGTTTAGGTTTAGCTTTTTTAGGTTTATAGCGTTTCTACCAACCAAGCCTACTGTATTCCATTGCACACTTGTGCAGTACTGTCACATTACAGGTGGCAGACAAGTAAGTTATCAAATATGAATGCCCACTGGCGGAGCTTTAGTCACTGCCTTTTTAACACTTTGGCGTCTGGCCGGTTTCAGGGATTTTTGAGAAAAAAACACTGAAAAGCACGTGACTTTGTGCGGAAATTTCTCCGGTCTGGTCAGCGCTACAGACCTGGTAAAAGGCTCAAAAGACACGGCAAGTCTCCTAGTCTGCATTTGAAAAACTTTTTTTGCTTAGGGGGTACGGATTTTTTGTGAGTGACGTCATAAGTGAAGGACTTTTGGGCCACCTTGGCCCTAGGCCCAGACTGTTAAAGGGTAGTATTTTTCTGAAGTTTATATTGGAAACTAGGCTACAATCCGAGTCTCTTGATACTTTGGATGACCTGCTGGGGTTTCAGGCGCAAAAGTTATGATCTAAATTAATAAAAACATTTGACTAATTAGTTAATTAGATAATAAATTTGTATATGTTAGATCATAACTTTTGAACCAGAAATGCTAGAAAGTCGATGCAAGGCTCAAAAGGCTCGGACTCGAGCCTTGTTTCCAATGATAACTTCAGTGAAATACTTTGGCCTAGTGGTTGGGCCCTAGGCCAAATAACATGAGCCAAAATAGCCTAAAAACTACTTCACTTATGATGTCACCCGCAAAAAATCCGGAATCCCCAACCAAAAAATTTTTTTTCGAGTGTAGTCTACATGACTGGCTGATCCTTTTGAGCCCTTGAACAGCTCTTTTACGTCACCAGCGAAGGAGCTATGGCGTTGGTAAGGCAACCGAAAACTGCTGGTCTTAGGCCGATTTCAAAGTACAAATATATTGTACCCCGTCTCTCAAAGTGTTAACCTATGTATGATGATGGGAGATTGCAGTTGTTGCTTGTGTTTTTTGTGTGCGTTACGCTTTGCGATTTCTTACACATAGTACACATATGCCCCTAGTTGCTATTTAGTGTGCAGATATTTTTCATATTACTTGCGCAATACCTCCTACTTCTGTTATGAAGTTTTTCTGATATATGAAAATAATATTGTGCTAGGTGTCAGTTGTAGGTGCAATTGCACAGCATGAAACACATCTAGAGTTTGACATTAAGTGATTGCTTGGCTAAACCCATGTCACTTTTCCTGGTGTAAGGAGTGACAAATTTTCATTATATGTTAAGCAATTTTTATCAGCTTATTGCTTTGCATTTATGCTAAGTGTCTATTCAATTTTTGCAGTTTGTGTAGGTTTTCAACATTGTTTCTGTACTGTGTTTATGACGTGCATTGACTCACATTGCATGGATTCGAATCAATAAGCCATATTGTGCCGATTTGTTGGCTTATGGCTGGCAGAACTAAGAAGAAATCAACAGCCTCACCTCGGAAACGATCACGAAAGTCGAGCAACAGCAGTGAAAAAAAGCGAAGGAACTCCGGTTCTCCTAGCAAAGCCAGTAGCTCTCCCACCAAGGCTGTGGGCAGTCCCAACAAAAGGGCAAAACGGGATACTAGTGAACATACTGAAACGTCAAACTCTGAATCATTACTAGTAGATGTTTTATCAAAGAGCAACATGAATGCTGTCAAAAGTAAGAAAAGTAAGAAAAGTGCTTATGTGTATATGCAGTAAGGGTCATTCATGTCAACTGTCCCAGCCAGTCAACCCACCATCTCAGATTTTCCTCAAGTATAATAAGCAGACACAGTAGAACTTTTCATGCTGATTCCAACAAACTAATTTTTTTTAAATCGGTTAAGGTTTCGCGAACTTATGGACCATACAAAATCACTACTGTTTGTGGTCAATGAAGCGTAAAAACTAACAAGAAAATCATCAACTAACTTTAACACTGAGAGCCAGGGTATGAATATGTTCATACTTTGAAATCGGCCTAAAACCGGCAGATGTCGGTTGCCTTACCAATGCCATAGCTCCTTCACCGATTGCGTTAGAGAGCTGTTCAAGGACTCAAACGGATTGGATAGTCTTCTAGTCTGGACTTGAAAAAAAATTTTTTGGTTAGTGGTTGTGGATTTTTTGTGAGTGGTGTCATAAGTGAAGTAGTTTTTGGGCCATTTTGGCTCATGTTACCTGGCCTAGGGCCCAGCCACTAGGCCAAAGTATTTTACTGAAGTTATCATTGGAAACTAGGCTCGAGTCCGAGTCTTTTGAGCCTTTCATTGACTTTCTAACATTCCTGGTTCAAAAGTTATAATCTACAATAAACAAATTAATTAACTAATTCGTCAAATATTTTTATAACCTTAGATCATAACTTTTGAACCTGAAACCCCAGCAGGCCATCCAAAGTATCAAAAGACTCGGATTGTAGCATAGTTTCCAATAAAAACTTCAGCAAAATACTATCATCTAACAGTTTGTGCCTAGGGTCAGGTGAAGTGGGCCAAGGTGGCCTAAAAGTCTTTCACTTATGACATCACTCATTAAAATTCCACACATCCCAATCAAAAACTTTTTTCGAGTGCAAGCTACAAGACTTGCCAAGTCTTTTGAGCTTTTGACTGGGTCTGTAGTGCTTATTGGACTGGAGATATTCCTGCGGAAAGCCACGTGCGATCCTGCTGTTTTCGCGTGAACTGCTTGAATTAACCCTGACGCAAAAGTGTTAAAACTGAATCATTCTTACTGTAATCATTTAATTGTTGTAAAAACTTGAAAAGAAATTGTCTCAAGTATCTTATCTTCACTTGTGAAGAAAAATCTAAACAAATTCATGTGCTTACCCCAATTGTAGGGTAAAGAAAATGGTAGTCATTAAAATCACTCATGCATGACATAAATTTTGAATGGAAATAACTCAACGAGCACCTGTGCTATTGTGCGTGAAATAAATTTTGAATGGAAATAACTTGACTAGCATACTTGCTATTGGCACGTGCAATACATCATCTGAAAAATCTCACTGAGGGGATTGTAGTCTCAAAATATCCTCATTGCTTAAAGGGATTTCTGGGGATTTCCCTATTTTTCTTGGCCATAACTTTCGGACCAGAAACGCTAGAAAGTTAATCAAACCCTCTAAAGACTCATATTGTAGCCTGGTTTCAGTAAAAGTTTCGACCCAAAAATTGGCTCTTGGTGTTGGCACCCAGGAGCTGATAACATTATCTGAATGTGCATAAACTTATTCCCATTCGATGTTATCAACAAAAAATCCAAAACTTTCTAATTTAAAAAAATTGAAACTACAAGACTCTTCGCATCTTTAGAGTGTTTGCACAGCTATCTAGCTCAATCAGCTGATGAGTTGTGGTGTTCAACCAAAATGGGCCAAGGTTACCTTTTGCGGGAATTGATTTTTTATCAAAATTTGGGTTTTTGAGCCATAATTTTGGATCCAGAAATGCTTAAAGCCAAACAAGGGTTCTGAAGACTTGAATTATAGCCTAATTTACAATAAAACTTTCAGTCAAAAATTTGGGTTGGTGCCCAGGGCCAGATAACCTCCACCAAAATTGGTAAACCTACCCCATTATGTCGTCACCCACAAAAATCCCATTCTTTTCCAATTTTTAAAATATATTAACTACAAGACTTCCTGCATCTTTAAGAGGGTTTGAACAGCTTTTTAGCATAATCAGCTGGTGAGTTGTGGTTGTGCAAACTCAGCAAGGAAAGTGTAACTGCATTGAAATCTTATGCAAAAACTTTGTGGATGTTTATTCAAAAGAAACAAAATAAGCAATGAAGATACTTTGAGACGAAAATCTCAGTGGGAGCTTTCACATGATGTATTGCGCATGCCAATAGCAAGTGTGCTTGTTGAGTTATTTCCATTCAAAATTTGTCACACATGATTGAATTTGATGACTACCAATTTTCTTTACAGCAAAATTAGGGTAAGCGCATGGATTTTTGGAAATTTTCTTCACAAGTGAAGATAAGATGTTGAGACAACCTCTTCAAATTTTTACAACATTTGAATGATTACAGAAAGAATGATTTGCTTTCTAAGTTCATTGATGATTTTCTTGCTAGTCATTACACTTCATTAACCACAAAAAAGTGATTTTGTATGGTCCATAACTTCGTGAAACCTTAACCAATTCAAAAAAATAGTTTCATGGAATCAGCATGAAAAGTTCTATCTGCTTATTAAATTTGAAAATCTGAGATGGTGGGTTGACTTTTCCAATGTTTTTGGTTCATTTGACATGGAGTGACCTGTAATTTAGCAGCAGAAAAGAACTCTCCTTTTTTGCACATTGATACGCTTCAATCCTTTCTGTTACAATAGCTCTTAGTTTGTGTTTCAAAAATGTGGGCCCTCTTCAGTGAAAGATAACTGAATTCTCAGCAAAAATTACATACACAGTGTAGATACTGGAATTAAATGTTATCCAAGAGAGTGTAGCACTGAAAGAAGTACCATGATTGTACACCAGATAAGTTTTGGTCAAAGAAGGGATCTCCTAATTTTCCTCGTCTTAACACCTTCACTGCCAGGTTAATTGAAGTGGTTCATGCAAAAACAGCTGCATCGTACATGGTTTTGCGCGGGCATAACTCTAGCGCTGTTAGCGCTAGAGACCTGTTCAAACCCTCAAAAGACTCGGCAAGTCTTCTAGTTTGCAGTGAAAAAAAATTTTTTGGTTTTAGGTTTCGGATTTTTTGTGAGTGACATCGTAAGTGGAAAACTTCTAGGCCACCTTGGCCCACTTTACCTGGACCTGGGCCCAAACTGTTAGGCGGTAGTATTTCGCTGAAGTTTTTATTGGAAACTAGCCTAAACTCCAAGTCTTTTGATACTTTGGATAACCTGGTGAGATTTCAAGTTCAAAAGTTATGATATAAAATAAACAAAATAATCAATTAATCTCATAATTAGATAATTAATTAACTTGTTTATTTTATGTCATAACATTTGAACCAGAAATGCTAAAGTCGGTCAAAGGCTCAAAAGACTCGGATTCTAACCTAGTCTCCAAATGCCTAGCCTAGTTTAGATGGAAGTTTTTTGCTCAAGTTTTTATTGGAAACTAGGCTAAAATCCGAGTCATTTGAGCCTTTGATCTGCTTTCTAACATTTCTGGTTCAAGAGTTGGTGATTTTCAACTTTTGTAAAATTATTAATTTTGTTTTTTTGGCTATAACTTTTGAACCAGGAACTCTGGAAAGCTAGTCAAAGGCTCAAAAGCCTCGGATTTTAGCTTAGTTTCCAATAAGAACTCAACTAAATACTTACATCTAGCGGTTGGGCCCAGGGCCAGGTAATATGGGCCAAAATGACCAAAAACATACCCCACTTATGACATCACTAACAAAAAACCCAAAACCCCCAATTTTTTTTTCATTGCGGACTCAAAGCCTTACCACATTTTTTGAGGGTTCGAACAGCTCTTTCACGCAATTGGTAGAGGAGTTATGGTGTTGCAAAGTGAAAGCCTCTCAAGTGGCTCATGCGGGTCTTAACACCTTGGCTGCTGGTGTACAATTATATCATACCTGGAAATTGGGGAAAAACCAAGGATATTTGGTTGTCTTACCAACCGCATAGCTCCTCAGCGGATTGTGCTAGAGAGCTGTTCAAACCCTCAAAAGACTCGGCAAGTCTTCGACTCTGCAATGACAAAAAATATTTGGTTTTGGGTTTCAGTTTTTCTGTTAGTGATGTCACAAGTAAGGTAGGTTTTTGGCTGCTGATACCTGACCTGGGTCCAACTGCTAGACAGAAGTATTTCACTGAAGTTTTAATTGGAAACTAGGATAGAATTTGTGTCTTTTGAGACCTTGATCAACTTTCTAGCGTTTCTGGCTCAAAAGTTATGGCGTAAAATAAACAAAATAATTAATTATCTAATTAGTGGGTTAATTACCCAATTTTGTGTATTTTAGATCATAACTTTTGAACCAGAAAACCCAGCAAGTTGATCAAAGTATCAAAAGACCCGCAATTTAGCCTAGTTTCCAACAAAAACTTGAGAGAAATGCTACCATCTAGCGCTTTGGGCCTAGGGCCAGATGAAGTGATTCAAAAAAGCTTAAAACAACTCCACTTATGACGCCACTCACAAAAAAACTGAAACCCAAATCAAAAAACATTTTTGTCATTGCAGATGCGAAGACTTGCCGCATCTTTTGAGGGTTTGAACAGCTTTCTGGCGCAATTGTCGGTGGAGATATTCCCGCGCAAAAACATGTGGAAACTGCTGGAATTTAGTCTTAGCCTTCCCCCCCCAGGAAGCCAGTGTGTTAAAGGTAAAACCAAGCTGGCTCCAAAGCTGTTTAGAGAAAATGCAAGTCCTCATACATTTTGACTAATTGTGCATCTGTTGATAGTTTTATTTCTGCAACTGCATGTAACATGGTTTTTTAATGGACCTCATCAAATACTGACTGAACCTTTGCTAATAATCAGGGTTGATAAAAATAATGATTTAAAAAAAATTTAAAAATATTGCTTTTTTGTTTAAATCATATTTTTTTATTTTTATGATATTTTTTGATTTAATGTGTGGGGCATAGTTACCTCATCCTTAGAAGTTTCGATTTTAAAGAATGATTTCAACATAATTTATTTGTGCTAACTTCAAGTTAACTTCAAGTACAGCAACTTCAAAGTTGCTAATGCAGCTTTTACTAGTTTGGCTTTTACAAAAGTATAACTTATATGCATGACATACTGAAAACTTAGATATGTTATTTTGAATCAAAAATATTTTTATAAGTACTAAATCTACAGTCAAACACCTACATGTTTGATGGAATTTAGATACAACTTTCACTTTATCTCAGTCTGCACTTTCAAACTTGTGACATTCTAGCAGTTCTGACTTCCTGAGTCTGCAAGGGTTCGTGATTTCAGTCCACATGTCATTTTTACAGTTATTTGACATAAAAATCTGTGACTTCACAGAAGCTGTGTCATAGAAATCGCACAAAGCTTTAAAACTGCATATGATATTTCTGATTTTTATTGCTTGATTTAAATCAAGATATAAATCACTGATATAAATCAAAATATTTAACTCAACTCTGCTAATAATAGTTGATAGTTTCCCTTGCAAAGAAAGAGGCAGATCAAATCTCAATTGCTGATTTTTTGTCATTGGAACAATCTTTAATATTTGTTTTTAGTGATGGAACACAAAGACAAAGTAGAAGGAGATGCTACTACTATTCAAAAACTTGCGACATTTGTTGCAAAGGTATTTTACTAATCAATTCTGATTCTGCTTTGGATTGGACAATATTAACTGTTTGCATGTATAACATAGTGGTAGAAATGTGTGTTATCTTTGTTTTTTCATAAAGTTCCTCCTGAAATGTCTTTGAGAGGAAAAAATGGAAGTTGTGTGATGTAATAAACTAATGTCTGAATCAATGCATTTAGTGAATTGTTGGTTGTTAAACATGTATATTGATCAACATATTTCAAAAAATGTTATCCAGGAAGTGGGCATTTCCTTGAAAGTATGTAAATTAATATATTGAGTCTCTGGGCTGTGGATGCGGAAGCCCTAACATCTGACTCTAGGCAATTTTTCAATTTTCTGACTACAGATTGACTCAAAACTAGGCGTATTAGTTACTTATGGTGATAATTCTTTTCAGATGAGTTCATAAACCCTAATTGCACTTTCCAAGGATATGGAAACTTATTTTGAAACAAGTATGTACTTTCCACGATGGGTGTAAGCAAGGAATCGATCAGTAAATTTTTAATAGGAAATCGATTTCATGTAAAATTACGCATCCTCAGTCCTGAAAATTGCAAGCAAAGCTTACAAGTGAAAAGTTGAAAGGCTGAAGTGACAGCAGAGAAAAAACAAACTCAAAACTTTTCTCTGCTGATACTTCAGCCTTTCAACTTTTCACCTGTAAGCTTTGCTTGCAATTTTCAGGACTGAGGATGCGTAATTTTACGTGAAATCGATTTCCTATTAAAA
>JGI24158J21664_10008617_pt1 | contig 13582 bp, 7 predicted proteins | sample Ectturendosymbi3_FD_21664 | JGI IMG/M metagenome (IMG submission 21664) | reverse complement strand
TTCATGCTTCTTTTCACGCAGTACAAAACTACGAAGCTTACCGCTATCAGCAGTCACTGTCTCGCAGCATTTTCTGCCAAAGATGTCTGCGTTCAACAATCACATATGTGGCAAAACGCCTGCTACCTTAACTTGAAGTGAACCTTTGAAAATTTATTGCCATGTTATTGTTACGCAATAAAGACTAACGATCAAAAAATCCACTCACAAGCTTAGCAACCAGGGTTGTCAGATTGTTTTTTTTGACGCCAAATTTCACAGATTTCGTCTTTTTTAGAGGCAATTGGCGTCAAACAAATTATTTCGCTTTTCCTCTTCAATATTTGCCTTTTTCGGAGGCAGTTGGCCCATACTTTCAGATTGGTGTCTTGGCATTTTAAATATTTTGCTGAAAAGTGTTATTAGGCTGTGTTAGAGAGTGCTTGGTGTATTTTCTCAGAAGTTATCTGGCAATCCATAGAAGAATAAAGTTGTGGCATAACTTGCAACCCATACTGCCAAAGGTTCGAGAGGAAACACTGTGGAAAATGTGAAAGATGAAGATTTGGAATTGTTGTACCTGTAGACCAGGGGTGGGTAACCCATTTGCTATCACGGGCCGCAAATAACATTTGATTTTGTCCTGAAATTCTACCTTTATCTAACTATGAAAAATAGAGGCTTCTTATGACGTACTATCTTAGTAGGCTATCTGCTTATCATGGAGATTCGTTTTGACGTTATTTTGTATTCTAAGTAGGATAACGAAAGTTCTGATGCGTGTCATATCAAATGTTCACGCGGGCCGCAGGTTCCCTACCCCTGCTGAAGAGTGTAGAAGTAATGCTACAACTTTATTCTTCTAAAATTTCCTACAACTAATAAAAAATTTTGAATTTCATGTTATTTAGCAATTTGGCTTTTTTACCCGGTTTAGCTTTTTTTAGACATGGTTTGGCTTTTTTCTCAAATGGTGTCTGGCAACCCTGTTTGCAACCTGCCTCTGCAGTTGCAGGCGAAGTAGCGGACACGAGTGAGCTGCAAGCTCATCACTGCATGACACCAGAACAGAGAACCTGGCTCTTGTGCAGTGTGTCATACCGGCTAATAAACTGTCATTGCAAGAGTAAACCCATCAATGGAAATTAAACTGCTGTCTTCAGGTTTTCGAAAAATTTTAGACCAAATATCTAAGCGGGTCAAAATCCGTTTTCCTCCTCTGAAGACGCCCATGGCTCCAGATTCACTTGGGCTTCTTTCTACACAGCATCAAAATGCGTGGCTTGCCGCTATCAGCAGCCAATCACTGCCTTGCTGCATTACTTGCCACGATGTCTGCGTTCAAAAACAGTGCTGCCACAGGCTTGTCTGCGAAAATCACTATATTCACAAAAAAATTCACTAGACCTGAGAAAACTTTACTTAATTTAAAATTTTAACGCCGAAGTTTGCAGTTTTGCTTGAAATGATTTAGTCATTTACTTTATAACCCAAAAACTTTTGTATCATTTGCAAGTTCGTTAAAATAATGTCATACCAACAATCATCAGGCTCTTTTCAAGAGTTGAAAACGACACCACACACGGAGTGTTTTAGACCAATCAACCTAACATTTATTTGATTATTTCTTCAGCAGCATTCCTGCAACGAAATGAAAATGCCGCCATGGCCAATATTGCAGCAACAATAGCGCGGAAGTGAAAACGATTGGAAACTCAAATTAGAAACACTTGTATGTTCTGTTGGTGCAAATCTTCAAACAACCATTCACGTAATCAATTGTTCACGGATTGAAAACGGCTGAAAAGTTAGTAAAAGACAGCAGATTTTCTTCAAACACATACTTTGCAAAATATCACTAGATTACATTGAAAAATCACTAGATCACTAGGCCAGTCCAAAAATCAGCAGGCGTGGCACCAGTGTTCAAAAGCAACATGCGGTAAAACGCCTACTGTCATAACTTGAAGCGAACCTTTGAAGATACATTGCTACAATATTGTTACGCCATAAAGACCAACACCAGAAAAATTCGCCCCCAAGTTCGGCCACGCAAAGGAGTGGACGCGAGTGAACTGTAAACTCACTCCTGCATGACACCAGAACAGAAAACCTGGCTGTTGTGCAGTGTGAATATCATACTGGCAAATAAAGTGGCATTGCAAAAATTAATCAATTGATTGGAATTGAGCTGCTAACTTCATGTTTTCTAGAAAATCTTGGCGTTTAGTTTCAATTTCCAGGGGGGCAAATGCCCGTTTTGCCCCCTCTGTGGACGCCCATGCCCACAGTGATTCGTCGCCCAGGGAATTGTGCCCCCTTGCTCCCCGTCGTTACGTCCATATTGCTACCGGGGGACCGCATATATTACATCTATAATCGCTTTAAAAACTTTTAAAAAACTTTTTGCATTAGCAAAATGAAGGTAACGATAGTCACTTCTGGCTGAGTAAAAACGCCGTTTCCAATTAAACGTGTGGAATAAAATCTCGGGAATTCTAATATAATCCATAAAATTACTTTAACATAGACTTGAAATATGTACTATCTATGTACGTGTGGCTGCTCTGCTGGCCGTAGTTTGCCCACCCCTGAACTAAAGTAAATTTATTCCCAGTCGATTGGATTTTGTTATTTAAACATTAATGGATTTTAAAAAGACTTCAAACGCTTACGTTAGAATGGCTAGATCAGCGGTTCTCAAGCTTTTTGAGCGCGGCCCAAATCTGCGTTTGGTGAACACCTCGCGACTAAGTTCGTTTTTAATATCAGTAATCTACTCTTTTCTCACATACCTAGTACCACGCTGCAGACAGACACAGACAAGCAGCGGTAACGTTGAAAATACACAACTCCGGTTTGGATTGTCTCGGCGCGATACTTCTGGGACTATTCTCCAACCTCGTTTGGGTTTCCACCCACACTTTGGGAACCACCGGACTAGATCAACTAACCAACCGTTGTGTTAACTGTGGCGACACGTATTTCTGAACTTTAGAGCAGAGCCGTGGTGATAATCGATTGTGCCTTTGTTTTCTCAAACACCCAACCTTTTTCACACTTTGTGTAGAGTGGATCAAATATTGCAAACATTTAGAGAACACGTGTAACTTTCCCCAATTTACGATATTGTCTTTATCATATCTGTGAATTATATTGTTAATTCTAAATAGCTAAGCCAAATACCTAATCGTATTTGGGAAGCAAGCTTAGTGCAAGTAGAATACAAAATGCTACCGCAGCGGCGCAGACCCATTTCACAGCATTTAATGACATACAATCGAAACATTTTTCAAATGCGTTGAGGGTCTCTAGCTTTTACGTTAGACTATAACTATATACGTCAACCGGTCGCTCAAGAATTGGACAAGGTTTACGTCTTATATGTACGCAAGTTTTGTAGACCTACTTCGGGGTTGGGGTCTTAGCTTAAAGTTGCTACTCGGCTTCGTTTGAACTTGTGCCGGTGTAAATCAGAAGAGTGCAAATATAAAAAGCGCATTCATAATGGCGGCCACGATGACTTCTTGCTCAACTGCATGATTGGCTGCAAAGAGCATAGTGCAGATATTGCTTTTATAGCATCGAGATTTTCACAAGCGCTTTTGCAGAAATTTTACAAGTAAATGGTGGCTTTGATTCAGAGTAGAAGCTAGGAACTTTACTGAAAACAAGCTTTCAAAACTCAACGAAAATAAGCTTTCTACTTGTCGGCTGAAATCTGAACTTAATTATTCAGAACAAAAGGGATCAGAGAAATGCACATTTTATGGATGATGCTGTGAAAACAAGGGGCATCGAATATTTAAATATTGAGTCTTGTTTGTTGTTTGCACCCATCAAAATTTCTGGCTACGCGCCTGGTTGCGACGTATCAAGAACAGCGTAATCCAAGATTCCGTCTTGGCAGCTCTTTTTTCAGCATATACACCTTTCACTTGCTAATCACCGTTTCTAGAAAGTACGCATACTCCGACAGCCTAGCAATCATACATGCTGATGGAGACGACTGACAAGCAGTGGAAGAAGTTCTCAGCACAGGCATGTCTACGCAGGCAAATACCTTCAGACCTGGAAGTTAAAGCTCAGCACTGCGAAAATGAATTTACCAATGAAACTCTGTCCGTTTGCTCCGAGTCCAAATAACTCGGAGTAACGTTGGACAAGACGCTCACGTATCGCCGACCCCACTTTGCAAAAAACTACACACAATACTTTAACGGTAAAACATGAAAACAGGTTAAAACTAGTCAACGTTTCGATAGTTGATACAACTATCTTCTTCAGTGCGTTCACGAAATGCTAGGAGATTCATTCCAGCATGGAAAGTTTGGACTTTGAAACAAACTATTACACAGGCCGGTTTATTGAATCTTTTTTAGATAAATAGCGATAGTCACACAACGAATGAATGAAAAAGATCGATTTTGTTTCCCTGATATTTACCGTTTCATGTTGCAATAGAGTACAATATATATACATAAATTACATATTTATAAATTTCCTTCCTGCTATCCACCCCTCGGTTCTTATTGTTGTTTTTTACCGTCTTATCTTCAACGTTCTTCGCCTACTGAGTCTTTAACTGTATGTTCCCACTTGGAGCGCTGACACTTTATAACATCCGTGCTAAGTTCCAAGTTCCGTTGACTTCTTATCAAGTTTGTACAAATTATGGTATAGGTCATGATTTTAGAATATGTTGGTAGCTGGTCCATATTTTGATATAAGAAAAAAGACAATTACATATGACTATCACTAATGCAATCGAAAACGCATACAAAGAAAGACGGTGTAGACCAGTGGTTCTCAAAGTGGTCGATGTCGACCCCCAGGGGTCAATTGGACCATCCAAGGGGCCGATAAACAGTCACGGGGTCGAATTGGGGTCACTGAATGGCCCCTAAATTCTAAGCATATTTTCGGACTGTGCATCATTTTATCATGCATTTCAAGTAACAAGTACTCAAACTTATATTTTGACACATAATTTCCTTGTATTAGTAACTGTTGGGCTAGGCCACGAGGTCTACAGAAAATTGTATACTTTAATTGGGGGTCAACGTGCAGAAAAGTTTGAGAACCACTGGTGTAGACGCTTGTGACGAACAGTCACGTCATTAGTCGAACTGGTGATCGTTGCTGGTTGTGCATCTGAGAGTTAAAAGAAAAAACACTTTTGTGCTCCTTCTGTGGAACCCCAGATTTTTCATTGGGGGCCCCGTTAAGAACCACTGCTCTAGGAGATATGGTGTGCATGTTGAGGTTGAAGTTCTTGGATTGTCCGCTGTCTTTGATACATGTATACAGCCCAGGATCGAGAGCACTTGTTCAGGGAATTCGTGAAAGAAACTAGTGATGCCCTGCGAAGGGTCTTAAAGCTACAAAATTCACGATCCTTTTGGGAGACTTCGATGCATACGTTGGCAACGATTCCGGGGTATGAGTTTGTGCGAAACCTATGAATGATGATAGTCAATTGAATCGTTGGGCATCCAAAACACAAAAATGCAAGTCCAGATTTTTATATTGTTTTTTCGAAGTCAAAGGTCAACAGTCCCTGAGACGGGATCTCACCTGAGACGGGATCTCACCTGAGACGGGATCTCACCTGAGACGGGATCNCACCTGAGACGGGATCTCACCTGAGACGGGATCTCACCTGAGAGTGGACTTGACTTAGAGATGTAAACACTCAATTAAAGCTGACGTGGTGGCTTTACTACGTTCGTCACCAAACGGCCTTTATTCTCGACCAAAAAGTCTAATTAATGAGTAACAATTTAGCAAACACTTGTTGTCTGCCTAAGCATTGATGTGCAAGTCCGTCGCCAGTTTTGATGTTGCGAGATCAAACACTGCACGCGCGGGCCACTTGCATTACTGCAATCTTACTATGAGTGAGAAAAATTGTTTGGAAAGGCAAAAAATTTATTTTCAAATTGTGAGTGTTTTTGCATGTTTTTACTGCATTTTTTGTGATTTACAGAGAAAATGCCATTTCAAAACAAGTTTTCGTCTTTCAAAATCATATTTTACTCACTTTTCCAAAGATTTTTGAAAAGTTTTTTTTTTGCTCGGGCGCTCCTGCCTTTTACACATAAATTTGCAATTGTGTTTAACCTAACGCTGAACATATAATAGTGACACAAGTTAAAAAATTGTTCACACACTATAGCTTCCACTGGACGGGAGCATCGGTGTTATTGTTTTCGGGAGCGACTCTTAACAGCGTAAAGACTGTTGTCCAGTTTGAAGTTGAAGACTATGCATTGAAATACAAGACATCCAACCTACTTTTAGATAGTTTGGAAAGGACGTCGCAAATATATCTTGACTGCAATTGATCATAACATTTCGCAGATTATTCACGGACTCTCCGTTCCTTCGTGACCTTTTCTATTCTCTCGAGCTGCCGAAAGACCAAGAACTCACCCTGGAAAACATGAAAAAGAATCCAAGGATGAAATCCCATGCATTGCGGTAGTTTCATTTTATCATAAACAGCAATGTGTTCGTTGCTTTTGTCTGATTGCACTTCGGATATTTTTGTTAGGTCTGATTGTACGCGTTATGTCTGACTTTGTTGTGTCCGATTGTACATCAAAAAAAACGAAGTTTGAATTTTTTCATTTAATTTGAACAGAGTGGCGACGTCCATTTCAAAGATCGTCAAGAATTTGGACAATCCCAGTCAGCTTAAAGAGATGTTGACCGAACTGGGTCAGCTTCACGCGAGCCATAATGTTGAGCCCGAGTACTTCGAGGTTTGCATTTTGGCAGTACTGTTTTAGATGATTTTTCTCAGTACATGATGTCCTCCTGAGCAAAACTGGCTTTATTTTAAAAAATGTCTGCGTATATCTCAGTTTGGCAAATTAAAAATGCTCGCTTAAATTTTTGTTCTTGTTTACTTGTCGTCTTTGCCGGTTTTGCATGAAAGTTATTCAGGCGTATACTTTTATTTCCAAATTAGTAAAATATGTGCTTCTTTAAGAATATTTTATATAAAACTTTTACTGTCAGCATTTGCTTATAAATTTCAACAATTTCTGCTGGAAAATTAATTTCCACAATATGAAAAATTGCATGTAAGCTCACTAAATGCCGACATGAAGGTACTAAGTCTTAAGTTTTTTTATTTTACACAGTTTTCGGAGCAAAAGAACTATAGTGGCAGTTGCCCCTTGCCATTAATCATGCCAGTCTGAAGAATACATGAAAAAACATTCATTTTGTGATGTTAACCAGGCTTGATGTTGTAATGACATTTTTGATGAAACTAAAGAGAGTCAACTTTTATTTTACCGATGTTAGTGCAACATCCTCTTTAATTTCACTGTTACACGATATATCTGGAAATAGACATTCAGTTGAAATAACGCAACTAACGACTACATTTCTTAATGTATTGTGTAGGATATAGATTGAATATTACATTTTTCAGTATCTTGCTCCTGTGATGCTGGCAGTGATCCAGAAAGAACTTGACATTCCATCCAATTCGGAGGTCATTCAGCTGTGGATCAAAACCTACGGTTTAATACGAAACGGAATAACAGCTGCTATGTAACAAAAGCAAGAATGACAGAAAACGCTCTTCACAAAAGGCTGTGACATTGGAACGTTTTCTATGTTTCTATGTTCGGCAATGTTTCCTCGTATCTGCAATAAGTTTTGTTGCCTGAAAGATTGCCATGACTTGTTTCCTTGGCACAGTGTTTTTCATTAATGTTAGCAAATATTTAAAGTTCAGTGGTGCAGTCAACAAAGCTTTCTCCGATGTTTGGTGAAACTTAAATCAACAGGAATGAATTCCAAACCTCCAACAAAAATTGTCCTCTTGGTCTGTCCCCATTGCCATGAATGCTTGGGATATTCCTTTTACGACAAGATCGTTTCCACTACAGGTTTCTTTGGCAATGTAATCACCAAACAAAATAAACATTTTTTTGAAAATGCGCCCGACCAATGTCTGAATTTGATGGTAAAATGGGACGCGTACCAAATCTGACGTTCTGTAGGGTAGATATCACAACCTTCTTCACCTGAAAGCTGGAAATGACGAATTTTATGTTTAATTGCAAAATGTATCAATGCAAGTTGGTCTAATACAGTGGTTCTCAAAGTTTTTTTCATATTCTCCTCTTACAAACCACTGTCAATTCCTCCCCAACATAAATCACAAAAAAGATAATTGCAAAAATTTCACACTACCTACTGTGATGAAAGAATACACGATTATGGACCAAACAGACACTTATAACGTCAGGCACTGCAGTTAAAACAGCTTGTCCTTGCAAACTGTAGACCTGCCATCTAAACCAGCCTCGTTGTGCAGTTTTTATGTGTTGAATAAACAAATAATAAAAACTTAAGTTTTTGTCATCCATACCCTTTCCTCGCAATTCCTCTCTGAAACAAATTTTCTCCCAGGAATTAAAATTTTCTCGTGAGACGAGTGGCACCCGTTTGGGCACCACTGGTCCAGTAGAAGAAATGGTAAAAACTAACATTTTGCTAACACGTGACGCTTGCTACAAGGTAACTTGCTTGTTATGTTGATGGAGATACCTTTAGTGATACTTTCATATTTGTTGTAGGTTTTGATAAATTTAGGTAGAGAAAGTAGATGCATGATCATCAACAACGACAAACTTTTGCGAAGTAGTGTCTCTTCAAAGTGAGCATAAGATTGAATACTTTGCATTCCTTTGCCTAAATGTCAAAGTCCAACCGAAAATTACAATTCTTGAAGAACCTAAGCATTTTTACTGAACGTTCAAGTCTGTGAGTTTCAAAGATCGTCCTGTTATGTCCTGTGTCAAACACTGCAGTGAGTGATACTCTTTGATTTTGTTTATGCTTTAATGTCTTAACTACTTGCTATTAAAGTGGTAAACAGCAACTTCTCGATTTGTACAATGATGTTCATCAAACTCTTTTTAGGATTAAAATATAAAAAGGAATTTCAAAAACCCCGAAAAATACAGCTATAACAAGTGCCTTTGGCTCGAAGGAGATATTTTATTATAAGTAAGAGACGACTTGCCAAAACATACTCCATTCTTGTTTGTAGGTGCAGGTGTACTTGATAATTCTTGTAATGCGGAATTGATCGCACTGTTGAGGTGCTTCTGCCCACATTGTAGTACTTGCCAAGATGTTTATTCGTGATACCGTAATTGCCTCATATGCAAACCGGTTGCGTCAGTGTGTATAAAATAATCAAAGCTTCTAAAAATAATGTAGTCAGGAAAAGCGAAAAATCAACAATGCAAGCTTCAAAGAAATGTGACTTGTTGTTTAACCCAATGTGGTTTCCGCCTTTTTCGGCGTCGACTTCGTGAATCCTATACTCAAACTCAATAAGGTGTCTAGTGCTTGACACTCAAGATCCATTTACAGCTGCAAATTTGTAAAGGAAAACATCTGAATGATGCTTTCCTGCAGAAACGCTCTGTGGTGTCTGCCAGTCACGTGTCTGCCAGTCACGCCTTCACGCTTTTCTTTTCACTGAACGGAAAGCGATTTTGCCCCAGAGTTGACAAATCATATCGGAACAAATTTTGCAGTTAGAACGGCCTCTACCAAGTTTTACTTTAAAGAAAACAAAACAAAAGCTTACGTAAAGAAGGCCATGGTGGTGTACAATTGAAAAAGGTATTGAAAAGCTGCTATCATTCTGTGGTGTTTGGAACCGTTGAATTTGTTATTATAGCTGGCCACTGCACTACGTTGTCTGTATTAATGACGATCAAAAAAATACTCAAGATATTTTTATCAGATAACGTAAACAACATATGGTCCAGGCTGCAAGTCAAAATGAAACTTGGACGGGATTTGAACCGTTTGTTGGTATAATGTGTGGAAACTTAGCGAATAGTCTTGTAGCTAGCTGGGTGTTATACACGTATTTGCAGCCATCGCAGTAAACATGCTGTGAATGCTTTGGCGCAGAGTATGCTGTGAGTGAAAATAGCGAATTCATGCTCAGAGACGCTCATGTGAGGGTGCAGATACAAAATGTACGTCAAAGCTCGCAAAAAGATAAGACCATCTAATTTCGTGTTTGAATAATGTTATACAGTGGTTTAAGTATATGGTAGTCTCAAGGGATAACAAAACCCACCAAAAGCGATTATTTGACAGAAATGCTAGAATAAAAAATTCATCTTATTTCCTTTATTTTTTTTGTAAACTTGACCACTCTGTACGAGGGTTTACTTTAGGTTTGTGCACTAATTATATCTTTCAAAAAAATATTCAAAGGCCCTTTGATTCATTCCACAGAGATTGCCCAAAACTGTAAGTAAAACCAGCCAAAGACGGGAAACAGTGACATTAAAGTTCAAGCCAGAGGATAATAATAAACAAACAGCGGGGAAGTAAAAATTTTCCAAAAGCTTTTAAATACAATAGTCCCCAGGCAAATTACTGCATGATAGATACTACCACGGAATCCTGTTTCAGTAAAAAAATCATTGAAACGCAAAGGACATCAAAAATGTAGTAAACTTGATTTGAATTAAGGAATTTCTGCGTAACGTGAATTGACTAGGTTACGCGTATACAGATTTCACAGCTAGTGCAACATGCATATTTCTTCACGAACAAAGGTAATTCGTGGTAACAGCAGGAAAAGCTTTCTGCTTTGACAAGCTTTCCTCTGTGAAATTGCAGCATGTGCCATTCCTTATCAGCTTTGCGGCAAGCGCTGCTTTGAGTCCAACCACGAATATTCCTCTTGGTTAAATGGCTTCGCATTTGACACAGTCTAAATGGTTGTTCTATTCAAATCCGCTATAATATCACTGCGTATAGAATATAAATACTTGGGTGCAATCTTTCAAAGTGACAGTCTCTATCATTCTCATATCAAGCAAGTGTTTGACCAATGCCAATAATGATTAAACATGGATCTACAACAGCAACAGAACCTGATTGCGATATTTACATCGAACATATCGGCAAACGTTATGCAATCACATCATTCAATTAAATTATTTCATATTTTAGTTCAGGATTGTATGCCATTCTCCACGCCTTTTGTAGTCTTTTTATATTCTAGATTTTCAAAGCTTAAGTACTAACAGATAACCTCAGTGAACATGGGCGTCCGNAAATAATTTTCCAGAGGCGGGGGCAAATTCAACATTTTGCTTAGATCTATCCTTTTCAGCTTGTTGACGATGCAACAAAAATGGACGTACACAAAGCGTTTCACCCTTTCTACGCCACAAAGAAAACGCCTAATGTTACGGCAACAGTTGCAAAAAGGGTTTTCCTTCTGAGAAAATTTTACACTGAGCAAATACGCACATTTGATTCGAATAGCTTCTTCTTGTTTTCGTGTTTTTTCAATGATTTGGAATGTTGCAAGTGCGCTAGATGAGATTTCACTGCGCAATTGCGCACTTTAGAGGGAGCATTGATTGTATAAAATGCGCTTTGTTAGCAGCAATGCTTCTTTTTCAATCACATAGCTTAGCCTTAAACCATGCCTCAAACACACGGCTTGGGGGCAGTATGTTGTCCGTGAAGGTTCTTGGTTCGTTCCACGATGTTTTTTGGGAATTTTGAAATAATCTACATTTACGTTATTTACTTTTTTCGACGGTGTTTAGAAGTGCTATGCCAGCGAGTGAACAAGTTTCTTTTAAAGTTTAAACGAACGTAGAGATGGCTAGAAATGATTTGACTGTAACTCACGATACCTTTCGCAGTAATAAATGTTTCTAGGAAGGTTCTGGTGCAGGCACTGTTGCGTCAGCGTCGTATATGCGGCCCTCGGGTTACTTTATACGTCCTCATTTGGCCCTTGGAAGTTGGAGCAATTTGAGTTTGAGACCCTGGTTTGAACCTACGTGGCTCACTGTACTATCAGCAGTCGTTGCTTCGCTGCAGGGTTGCCAACCTGTCTTCACCAAAAAAAGTCAGACCTTGTCCCAAAAAAAGCCAGATAGCAGTTTTAAGGCATTAACACATCAAATATGCATAACCAAACACAAATCAGACGTTAAAACTCGTCAGAAACATCGATACAATACAATTCCACTCTTTAAAAGCATTTACTTTCCCCGTAATTACACTGTCGTGCATTTGTTTTTTATCAATAAAATCGATCATTTTTAGGGCATGAGTAAAATCTTGCAATATTTTGCGCATGCAGCATGGTTATCGACTCTTTTCAGAAGAGATTTTTGAATAAATATGCAGCTCAGACAATGTTTTTCCAGAGCCAAGCCTTTCCGACTGAAAAAAAAACCAGAAAAAGCCAGATTTTTTCTGACTTTTTTTGATTTCCAAAAAAGCCAAAAGCGTTCAAAAAAAGTCAGAATTTCAAAATCTGGCTTCAAAAAAGCCAAATTGGCAACCCTTCTTCGCTGCATTACCTGCCAAGATGTCTACGTTCAACAGTTGCATGCGGCAAAACGCCAACTACCGTAACTTGAAGTAAACCTTTGAAGATTTGAAGCCATGTTACTGTTAAGCAATAAGGACCAATAGCGGAATAATCCAATCCCAAGTTTCGCAACCTGCTTCTGCAGGCAAATGAGCGGACATAAGTGAACTGCAAGCTCGTCACTGCATGACACCAGAACCAGAACAGTGAATCTGACTCTTGTGCAGAGCGAGTGCTACACCGGCAAATTAACGAACTGTCATTACAAGCCTTAACCCAACTAATCGGAATTAAATTTCTGATTTCACGTTTACAAGAAATTTTTGCTTCTTAGTCGGGAAATGCCCGTTTTGACCCCCTCCCTTGCGGACGTCCATGTGCTTGGTCCTGGTGTTGTTCAGTTTAAAACTTCATCAAGAAGATTATTTTTTGATGAAAAAGGTATAAAAGTTTTCATCTCCAAAAACTGTTGAAACAAATTTTTGTCAGGAATTTGTTGCCTGTTAAGCCTGCCAAACGGTTTTTTGAGTTCTGCTAGAGAATCAGCTAACTGCTAGATTGAAAGTTTTACTGCTAACAGTGACAAAAACCTGCTAGATTTAGCACCAAATCAGCTAAAATGGCAAGACTGGTCGTAACTTGAAGTGAACCTTTGAAGATTTGTTGCCATGTTATTGTTACGAAATAAAGGCCAATAGTAGAACGATCCCCTCCCAAGTTTCGAAAGCTGCCTTCAGGAGCAGACGTTATCACTGCATATAATACCAGAACAGTGGACCTGGCTCCAGTCTAGGGTTGCCATCCGTCCCGGAATGGCCGGGACAGTCCCGGAATTGACGTCTGGCGTCCCGTGTCCCGGGCTGGGTCACTTTTATCCCGGAAGTTACTGACAGCTCTTTGTCTTAGCGAGAGTTCATTGATTACTATATTTCCGTAAATTAAGATTGATGTATCTTTGAAAATTAAATAGTCCTTGATCTGAAAGCTGTGAGTATAATTGTAAACTGTTTGTTGCGACATTTGTAATTGTTACGCTGCAGAGCATTCACTATTTCACAAGTTTCTTCTATTATGATAAAATTAATTAGGGCCCTAGAGGCTATTAGGCCAACGCTGCACAATCATCATCTACGACGCGCAGCACGCGCTGTTGCTTTTGATGTCTATCGTGTTTCGTAAGCTTCTGTTGCATCAATC
>JGI24158J21664_10008615_pt1 | contig 13584 bp, 8 predicted proteins | sample Ectturendosymbi3_FD_21664 | JGI IMG/M metagenome (IMG submission 21664) | reverse complement strand
GTCTTCCTTCATGTATTTGCGTATTTCATGTTACTGCGATGCATGCTTAAATTCAAGCGACTTGCGTGTGGGAGTGACGACGTTACTCAATACAATTCTTATTGCACAAATTTGAGTACCACCTGCAAAGTAGACGGCGCTGGAGAAAAGTACAACTCCAATTAAAATGAAGAATAGAAGCAGCCCAAGTTCTCTGAAGCTTGATTTCAAGGTTTGTCCAAGTATTTGAAGTCCAGTCGAGTGCCTCGAAAGTTTGAAAATTCGAAAAACCCGAACCAATCTCACCACACGAATGAATGCCAGCGATATTTCTTTGTTTGATGTGTCGTCTGTGAAAGCAGAGAATCGTAAAACATCAACTTGCAACCACGGCCGCACCAAACCCTCCAGAATCCCGAACTGGAGGCACTCCGTCCCTGACTCCGAACCGTGGATGGGAGCACTGAAGGCGAACCTGGCATCCCACAAGTATGAAGGGGCTAGCGTCCAAGCATTATTTTAAGTTGAATGTCTTGATTACATTTGTTTTTTGTGTGAACTAAACGACTTTTGTGGCACCGGTATTCGTGGCACTTCCGGAAAACAACGGTGTGACCTTCGACGGGGAAGAGCGCATCATGTTGGACAGGCCATATTTGAAAACTTTGGCATAACCTTGCTTCGATGATTTTTGCAAAAAAAAGGATGCTCGGAACGCTTTCTGTGAACCGTCCAAGATTGCTATACAATCTCCTGCGATTGAATAGATGGATGCCTTAGGCAGAGATACATTTTTGGTAATACATATGTGATTGTGACTTATTACTCTTAGTAACAACAACATCGTACCATTCAAAGTAAACATAATTCCATGAATAGCTGCAGAATAGTAAGTGGACGACCTCAGGCAACCTGACGTTCCAACCTAAAGCGATATTCACGCTGGCTACGTCGGTATTGCTAGCAATATTAAAACAGCAAATACAGCAAACAACAAATTTCCAGGAAATAAAATAATGTGGCTTGGATGTTAGCTATTCAAAGTACATGTAGATGCTACAAATAAACTAAATAATTGAAGCAAAACTTCGAAGGCTATTTCTAAGGACTTTACCCGAATCTGATGCGGCTTGAGAGATGGTTGTAAAGAAGTAAGGTACGATTGCGACCAGATCAATAATATTCAAGATGTCGTAGCAGAACTTTGCTTTTTGAGGGCAGCTCAAAAACCGGCAGAGCAGCTGACGTTACAAATAAGTAAACAAATTAGTCAAAAGCGGTAAAGTTCGTGCAGTCAAAAATGCAGCTCTCTTTCTTGTAATCTTTTGCCTACTATGTTCACAAACTAAAATTGTTCTTTCGAATTTGTCACAATGGAATAAACTGTAATTTAAACGACCACAACCAAGTGCTGTTACAGATAAGCTGCATTTAGTCATAAATATCCTTTCCTTGTAAATGTATTGTTTTGTTGAGAGCCGGTATGCAGCTTAAATTTCAGAGCAAGCAAGGTTTTACAAAGCGCTGCTGCTTAGCATCTAGCTGTGGCTTTAAATATCGAAACAGAATCACCTTTACAGCCGGACATAAAGAATTAAAGAAATGTTATGTAAAGCCCAGGTGCCATATGGAACCGGATTTTTCTTACTTGCGACAAAAGTAAGAGAAACAATAAAAAAGAGTTTCCAACCCTGAAGCCGAAGCAGGTGAGATAGATAAGGGAGGCGAATAGAAGAATGCAGCATTAAAATAACAGGAACAACTGATATTTTAAGCAAAAACTAGTTCTAGAAATGTTCATGAAATTCTTTCAATGAATTGTGTTCGAGAACTTTTAACAGATTTACTGCATCTTCACCATTCCAGATGTCCTTTTCATAAAGTACTAACTTAAGTGTCTTCTGCGTTGCTGTTATCTAAATTATGTGAGATCTTGAGGATTTGGTGTTAATTTTAATAAAATCTGAAAACAACATTTAAGCACAGAAAAAATGTTCCGAATCAGCTCGTTTGAAATTTTGCCACTCTTATTTGGCCACGGTAAACTAAAACGCTCTTCCTCATAACAGTTATATGATGCGGTTTACAACTTTCTTTCAACACCTTTGGCGCACAGTTGCATCGATTCGTGTCTCTTGCGCTGGGAGCGCAAGTTTCTTTTATTAACGTTCTAATATCAAACTTCTTTTGCATCTTTATTTATTAACATCTCGCCATTACATTATCGTATTGCTGCTGGTACCGGCAGATGGCATTCCGGGCTCTGGCCTGTTGTCGCTTGCGGTAAAAAAAATAAAGAAATAAATACATAAATGAACAAATTTTACCACCAAGACCTTACCTCGATGGTGAACCAACAGATGCAAATAGTTTCTACAACCCAAAACGGATTGGTTGCAAAATGCTTGATTGTTGGAGGTCGAGAAGTTTGGTTGCTCAAGCTGGTAAAATTTCCGCTGAAAAATCAGGAAAATACTTTCAACTGACTAGTACCCTACGTACTAAATCATTTTAATGCCTGCTTTTTCTCTGGGGAGGGCAACGGGCGCAACAGAGCTGGGAGGCTCAAAATACCTCACGATTTTCAGCAATCTCTGATAGTTCTGCTGGCTCCACACCAAGACGAGACCAAGCAAGGCCGGAGATACAATCGGGCCACCTGGTCCTTGGACGACCTCTGGGTCGCTTTCTTATGGGTGTAGCCAGCAGGACTTGCCTCGCCAATGTTTCGTGGGACATTCTGGACACATGGCCGAACCAGCGTAGCTGGGATCTCTCCATTCGGAGAAGTGGTTCGACATTCAGGGCTTTTCGAAATTCACAGCTTCGAATTTTACAGCCGCTTCGTGTCACACCGCGAACTCCTTGCAAAAATCCCATCTCTGCAGCTTGCACCTGGGATAGCACTCTTTCAGTCATTACTCAAGATTCGTGACCGTATAGGTGAGGATCGGAACAAAGATCGATTCAAAATTGACAGCTTTGCCGTGCTTGAAAGCTTCCGTTTTGTTACCAAAGAGCGATAAAGCTCACGCAGAGCTGTGTTTGCTTTACCGCTCCAAGTATCAACCTCTTTGTTTCGCTTTCCCTAACTGGAGAATACCACCCCAAGGTAGCCTACTTGAACTTCCCCACCTGCTGCAGTGTGCCTTAGCTGAGTAGAAATCTATTGTAAAGCAAATGAAGGCAACTTGCGCAAAGATTTACGAAAAATATAACGAATCGTCTCTCAGCACTGACTCAAATGAAATCAATCTTGAAATGTTTTGATGCCTTAACATGTTCAAAAAGCGATAAAAATTTCTTTTCCAGTTTTTCACAAAAATCTGAAGTTTTTACTTGCCCTGAGAAAATACTGTTAAATTTAACGATTTTAAGGCTTTTCAAGAAAAGAAAGGAATAATACATGTAGAAATTATATCCTTTTTTGACACTTTTTGTCATAAACTAGATTAATTTCGAGTTTCCCGCGTTGATCTCTTTTTACGAAGTACAAACATACTGTTCAAACTTGGCAAGATATTCCTTTGCACCTCTGCCCGAACCTGGAAGACGTTTGGCTTTGGTATAGAAGATGGGGGCGTTTCTAACTGGTATTTGGGACTATATACACAAGATATAATTTTTCTCCGAATTAAAAGTCAAGTAGAAAACATCTATTTTATTATTCCACTTAAAAAATAAATTTACGTTCGAGGAATTCACTTTCCTTAATCAAAACAGTAATGCGACATTACGAAAGAATTACTGGTTATCTTTTTGGGAGAATGTGATCCATTTTAGTCAATTTTTGGAGATAACAACTAGCAGTCATTCCGCCAAAACGACGGAAAGATTATGAAAGCCAGTGACGTAATCTGTTTTCTCGTATGCGTTCACCAAAACGAAAGGGTAAAGTCAAAGTTGGTACGCAGAAACTGTACTTTAAACTATCGTAGGAGAATTGATGGTCATAATTGAAGAAATGAACATTGTGCGCTAAATTATTTAAATTACTACAAGTGATGTAAATAGTAATTAACAAACGTCAGCATTAATGTCATTTATATGAATTAATTCGTCGGTTCTTTTTGTTGTTATATTTAAAGGCAATTTAGAATAATACTTTGAAAGTACTGTAAATCATGGTATAAGTATGATTCAGGTAAAGAGTCACATATTTACAATCGAATAGTCACATACCCAAATGAAACTCCAAAAATCTTTCCAAACCTCCTTTGTACATTGATCAAGAAACAAGCAAATCCTTTCAGGACTTACCTAAGAAGGCCCTTTTTCGGTGCAGGAGCGTTCATAGGAGTCTCATTGTTTTGATGTTGAAATTCAGGCACCGTCTCTAGACAAAAGCAGATTATGGACACAAAAATAACCGTGATGGATACTATGGCAACGAGCCTGGCAGCGTTGGAACTTTCGGGTTTTTCAAATAAAATCCATATTGCTCGCTGGATCTTGTTCTTTGGAAGCTTTTCCTTCTTCTTTTCAATCATTTGTGGGGAAAGACCGTTGCCATACGCCTTGTATTCTTCTTCTGCAATAAAAATTTGTAAAGTTCAACTGGTTGCGCAGACAATTCGTTGACCGCGTCAACAAGCACACAATTAGAACACTTGTGTTGTACAACCTTCCGTTTCTGTTGTCTGTATCACACAAATATACTCAAAGAATTTGGTCTTGACGGAAAAATAGTAAATCAACTTCCAGCGCTGCTATACCGATCACATTCATCGTATATGATTAACCTGTTAGGGAATTATATTTAACACCGACATTACTTTTCGCTAACGTAAACTTGAGGGAGCTACCGTCAAATACAAATCCTTCCAGTTCTTGGTACTTCGCCATTGCTTCTGTGCCCAGCTGAAAAAATTTGATTTCATCAGCGAACACATCCACAGCGACATCAAGTGGTCGACGTAATCTTCCGTCGCTCTAAAATACAAAGCACCTCATTAAAAAAGGCGGTTGCCTGACACGTATGTGGTTATACACGCCTGCAGCAGAACGTAATATCAATGGCTTCTATGTGAGATAATTTTTCACGAACGAAACCGCAAATGACAGTTTTCAGATTAGTTTTACTGTGGTTTTATAGCTTTCAGTTTGAAAAACTCATCATCAGAACTGGGAACGTTTTGCTGCATCAAAACAATGTTGTGGCACTAAATACTGCGACTGGTAATGCCAAATCTTGTGAGTGCTAAAGGAATAGTTAATGTAATTAAAGAAGCAACTGTAGCATCGTGTATGAGGCTGCAAATTACTTTTCATTCAAGAAATGTTTTTGAACTTCAAGTTTCCAAACGGCTCTTAGAACATTTTTCAGCACGTTTTGCGTTCCATGAAATACATCATATTCTAACAAGACAAATGGAATTTAAGCATGCTGCTCCTCATTTATTGTAAATGCAAGACGCTATGTCGACGACAAGCAAAAATCGTGGTTTTAATAACTTGATTAAGAAATGACTCTAAAAGCTTAATCGTTCCAATTGGCTGCAATCGTTTTCTTGCCAGCATTCTCCTATTTGTGGCTTGCTTTTTTGTTTACAAAACGACTGAGGTTTTTCGCAAGAAGCGTAGTCGAGAAACCTTTGAAGCATAATGAGCATCGAAATTAAATTTCGCACGAGTGTGTGTGCATGCAGTGTTGATTTTCCAAATAACTGCACTGCATTCATTGATTTACGACGGAGCCAATAATGAAATTCAGAAATCTTTAAAATAAAATTATAACTTCTGAGTTCGAAAGTAAAGGGCCTGTGTTTAAAAAGAAACATCATTTTACATTTTTAAAAGACAGTAAGAGATAATGATTAATTTGCTGACGTAGAAATTTCATTGCAAAAAAGTAGCTGCTCTTAAAAATATGGGTGTTCTAAATCCAGTACCTCAAAAAGATGCATCAAAGATAGTCATGGGAAAATTACAGCTGTGTACTGTAGTTGCAAATTGCAGCCACAGGTCAGCAACTAGCAAATTGTGTGATAAAAAAACTGTGTCCAACTTTCTGGTATGGTTCCAAACAAACACTCAAAATCGTCATTGTTTGCTTTCCGTAAAATCAATTGCCAAATCAATCTCGCAGCTTCTTAAATGAATAAATAATGGATAAATTGATCGAAAGATACCACTCTCTAACGAGTGTCAACCTACTTCCAGTGATTTATTTTGCGGCTGATGTAGGCCTCTTATTGCAAATGAATGTTTTTGGAAAATGTTGCTGGAAAGAAAGGTGGAAATTCGATACATGCGGCAATTTTACCATGATTTTTATTGAGATTTTTTTCGTGAATTCATACTGACATTTTCAGCTTTATTCCGTTTCTCGATTAACAATTTTCATAAATCAAGAGACTTTCAAAAGTCCACAAAAAGTTCTTTGTTTTATATTCTGGCGCTTCGTTAAAAGCTTAATTTAGTATGTTAGCTCTGGCGAAAGGCGAAGCAATCCACATTGCACTCAGGCAGGCCCGCAACCAGAGGGGGCGACTGGGCAATTGCCTCCCGAAATTTAAGAACATGCTTAGTTATTTGGTATAACAAGTTACAACCATTTTGCCCTCCCCGAAAACATCAGCTGGTTGTGGCCCTGCACTCAGGTAATTATGAACAAACGAGCGACCGATTGGAAGTGCACTGCTTCCGTAGCTCACCTTTACAGCCTCTAAGCGAATTTATTATCCTCACAACTGAAGTTATCACAAATGCATCCAATAGGCGTAATGTTATAGTTCCCCTAGTCCAACGGTGCACAACCTGCGGCTGTACGGCCGCATGCGACCTTCGATAATAAAATTTGAGGCCGTCCACATGTAATCAAAAATAAGATTTGGCGGCCATGCTGGCGTACATTGAAGCAAAACAAATGCAAGGCAAGAAAATCAGTCGACACGATGCGTAGCAATCTGGATGGTGACGTCACAAAGTGTTGTAGAATCAATACGCAATTTGACGTTGACTGGATAAAATCTATTCTTTAATTAAACGTGTCTCATAAATATAACTCGAACTCATTGACGGGCTGGCGGCGTACTTCATACAATAAAAGTAATACGGCCGGCAATAGCAAAAGGTTTTGCAGCCCTGCCCTAGTCGGAAAGAAAGGAAAGTCTTACGCAATGCAGAGTATCGCCAGTTTCAGCGTTTTCTTTGTCATGAGAGAATTTTGCAACGGCATTTGCATAAAACTTTGCTATTTGCATAAACTTTGCAACGGTATTTGCATAAACTTTGCTACAGTTAACCCAGGCGATTGCGTAAAATGGACTACAAGGGTCAAAGAGCAGTGGTGAGCGTGATTAAGTGATTAAATATTTTTGTACAGGTTTACAGAATTTATCATTTAGATTGTAAAGTTATTTGTATGCGTTTACGAAGCACTTGACAATTATCCTTGCATGCCATAAATTGTTTGTTAGTTCGAAGTTTTATTTATGTTTCATTTTAATTATAGCTTTACTTTTGTTGGTGAAATGACGTGAAAGAGTTGTCGTCAGACGTCATTTTTGGTCTAAGAATGTTCCAGGTCATGCATAATATGGTCAATTTCTTTAAAAATCTAACTTTAAACCGGATGAAAACCTGATATCCAAAGTGGTCAAAGGCTGACCAACCTTATCAAACAAGGTTAAGCGTGCAGTGCTCTTGTGCGCCAAGTGCAATTGTTAAGAAGGCTCGTTTTCCATATGTATCAAACTTTTGCAAAAAGTGTTTTAAAAAGTATATAGTATTTTGTAAAAAGTCTATACAAATTCTTTCAGAGCCATTAGTAAAGTCTGAAGAGAAACCGACATTGTTAAGTCAGTTAGATGCAACTTTGATCACATAGGTTATGTTGGTAACCAATTGCTGCAGGATTTTTCCTTCAAAAAAATTAAACATCGCAATTCAGAACAAGTTCTGTTTTACCATCTAAAAATTTTAAATGGGCACGTGATGTTTCAGTAAAACGCATCTTCAAAATACAAGAAAACTTAAAAATATCCATGCCGGCCAGATTACTTCGTACTGCTCTTAAGAATAATATGTTCAAAATGCCCCGATTAGCAAACAATTTGCGTTCGACTAAACGAGGTAAGCACATTACTTCTAGCATTCTCAAAAAGAGTATTACTTTCTCAGTCTACACGATTGACCTTGCGAGATCAAACGTTTCTTTGTTAAACATGACAACCTTCTGAACCAGAGATCTAAACTCCAGTGTATCTTAGAATGCTTTGCACTCTAATGCGGCTTGCTAATCTTTCCTGCGGTTTCTCCAAATAATTGCAAACATGAACTTCCATTGCACAAGCTCTCCCAAACAAAGAGTTTTTTTTATAGAAAAAGACTTGAGAAAGTTTGCATCTCATCAATATTCATCTAGGTAATGTCAGTCTCTGAATAAAATAAACGATGCGCCATCTTGAAAAATCTTGTTTTGAATTTGTAAATGGTTTTCTTTAAAAGCTACAGGTCCAAACAAAATTCCAATTGACTTTTATATATGCTGCTTCAGCAAAAGAGCATGCTATGAACATGTTCTACGGAAACAGGCTATTTTTTATTACTCACAGGTACAATCTGTTATTCTGTTGAATAAAAAAGCATTAAGAACAAAGTTAAACTTTATCTTGCTGTTGGAACCAGACGACATCACACCGCGACCCGGATATGTTGATTATTGTGATTTAACGTTGATTTGACGTTTGACGTTTGAGCGTGATTTGACGTCTGGCACAACGCACGCAATGCAACGTACTGTGGCGTGAGCATTTGCAGAAACCTCCTGCAATAAAATTCATTATCACATCCGCTTTTCAGGTAAGCTTACGTATTCACTCTCATGGGAAAAATGATTAGACTTGCTTTATATAGCGACTCGAAACCCAGTGGGACAAGCGTTTTATAGATGCTATTTACTTAGCAACAGTGATTCAACTTCTAATCAACGTGAACTTCCACTTGAAAGAAATGTAAATTAACAAGTTAATCTTTTCTCTTATTAATGCATATAAGTCATTGAATAACACTTACAGTAACCCGCCACGATAGGATGACTACAGGCAACCAACGAAAATATTGCCATTGAATTTCTACATTGCTGAAGTTCAAACCTCTACCTTGTTGTAGGTCGTAGGCAATTTTCCGCTCAAAGTGCGAACTGTGAAGTTCGTAAAGCCCTGAAAGTCAAGCCACTCAATAGAAAGATCCTAGCTGCATTGATTCGACCACGTGAGCAGAATGCCCCAAGAAAGTTTGGAGAGGTGATTCTTGTTGGCTACAATCACCAAGAAAACGACACAGAGACCGCCCCAAGGACCACGTAGCTTGACTACATTTCCGACCTGGTTTGATCAAGTTTTGATGTGTATCGCCAGCAGAACTATCAAAAGTTGCTGAAAACCGTTAGATGTTTCGAAGCCTGGCAGGGGTGCTGGCTCTACGACCTCGATAGGAGCTGGACGTTTGCCAAGGAGTGAACGGAGCTCAAATGCACCATACGTTTTTTAAATGGTACAAACGTGCTTCATTGCAAAATAAACAAAAAAGGCTGCTTATGGTCTCAAAGCGAAAGTTAATTATCAATCTTTTGTTTCATGGAACTAACAAAGTCGTTCGTTTCATCATTAGCACCTCAACTTAAAAACGTCAACGATGTCGAATATAATTCTGCAGGAAACAAAGTTTCTTAAGACAATTATTCAAATGGAAAGCAAGTCCACAATAAAAATACGTTAGTCAATTTCGCCTGTAGCACCATAACCTCAATGAAAACGTGATTATGGTAGTCAACGGGCATTCTCTCTACGTATTTATTTTGAAAAACCAGACAACGTCGAACCAAATATAAGAAAAAATATCTGAACTTGAAGGTTCATTGGCAACTCTAAACTCAGGCTTAGAAATAGAGACAGATCCAGAACCAAAAAAACGCTATCTGTGAAAGGCTGTGGAAAAGATATTTACAACAATGTTGTACTTTATGTGGCGAATATGCTATTTGCATTGACGAAAACTTCTCAATAGCTCCTCAGGGATGCACCACGGTTGAAGACGCCTCCCGCTCTGCTGCAACGTCATTCACATGCGTGTCAGTGGATTGAGGCTTACTGGACAAAATCTGACGTATGGAATGCGCATGCATGACCGCGTACGCAGATGCACTGATGTCGCACCTGCTTGTGCGCATTACTTGCTTATGTGACACGTCTCTGTTCGATGATGTAGCATGAGGGAAATTCTGAATTTGAGCTGATTTTTTTAGCTTCCACAACAATGTCATTGCTCTTAATCAAAGCAAAAGACTTATTACATTTTTCATAAAAGATATGTAAGCTGTTATTTACTGTCGGTCAGGTGGGAAAAAATTCGATCGATCATTTATCGGCATTTCATGCCAAGTTGGCAACGTAGTCTCAATCGTTTTAGTATCCTGCTGTTATAACTCTTTTAACCACGCAAAATGTTGTTCGCCACCATTTGATGTGCGATGCCCACGTCACACAGCGTTCACTGTATGGATCAGGTGGTCGATAACTGTAGGCCCTTGCTGTGTGAAACTCAATTTCGGGAAACCTTGCCTGCAAAAGTTTACCTGAACCATAGTAACCGACTTTGTGCTTTCGTTTAAAAAAAACCCAAGTAATAGGTACTATACCAACTCATTTACTCTGTATTCGAAGTTCGTTTCAAATCAGATCAATTTTTTAGATTTTTTCTCAAGGTTTCATGAAGTTCTGTTGATTACCAAGCATGAATAAGCAGAAGTAGCACAAAGTTTCATATACTTTCAGTTCTGAAAAGAGTTGTTTTACCAGACTATGATAGTGAAACGCTTTTCCATTATACGTTTACAAAATAGAATTCAAATATTTTGGAAGTAGGTCATGAGTTTTCTTTGCGATAAATATTTAAGTGAAAAAAATAAGTTACTTTTGTGTATTCATGATAAAATGCATTGTAACCATTGTTAAAACATTGCCCACGAAAGCATAATTGCTTAGATGAGCAAAATGTTGCTAAATATGCAAAATCTTAAACATCACCAGAAGAAAGAATTCGTTTTGTTTACATATAAAAATTTCATGTAGATTTTGATTGTACTACATAACGAATTTTGAATGCGCAACTAATTTTAGTTTCTTTTTTTATGTTTGTGATTTGCTTGTTTAATTCTCTTTCTTGTAAAGTATTTAATTGTTTTTGGAAGCAGTGGATTATCTTAGTGTCGCTCTGAAAGAAGCACATTGTCCGAAACCTTCAGTGCATTTAATCAAGCTGTAGTTGTATGCATCAATAAGTTAGTTAAAAATGAAATACTCGTAAACTACTTGTAGTTAATCACTTTCGAATGATTAGCCACACTTACTGTAAATGTTCCCCCATGTCATTCCAATAACACTTGCAATTACATTAAAACCTACAGCAATCATTGGTAAAAGAGAGGAACTTAATTTCCTTATTGCATGTCGATAAATTTCTGCTTGTAATAGAATCAGTTTGAAGTTTCCAAGAACAATCTCAGATAGTCTGTGAAAACGTATTTGTGCATTAATTCATTACAGTTTTCCACTTGTGCCACAACGGGTTTTGTGGAAGATTGCATTTGGCAAAGAGCTGAGATTACCGAATAACAAGCTTTTATCAAAATACCGTAAAAGGATTGGGTTTGCTGGTACAAATGGTGCAAATATTAACAATGGAAGTCATCGGCATTGTCCTGTTGTGGAGCACCGCTTGTTGTGTGCAACTAATTAAAACTAAATTTACCGTCAGTCTTCAATGGTGGATACAGTTCTGTTCATAAATTCCCAAGAAATATTTTCAGCTACTGCATTCGCTGTAGTAAAGACATATTTGAAAAGCCGAATTTCCATGGGGTCTTCACATCATTGTCGTCCGAAACGAGATTTCGCGTGTACTATTAAGCCTTGTGGTTATTGCCTGAAAACAATGACTGACTTTTCGCTAATACCTTTTGCTGGTTATAACTGTTCAATTAGTAACGTAACTATTTGGCTACCTCCATTTACTACCACAATTTAATTAGGTTTTTAGTGTATTTCAGACGCAGAAATGCCAGAAGGCAGCATTACAGTCAGCGACTAATGATAAAAATAGCAAATGTTGACCCGAAAATTAAGCAAGACATGCAGCTCTATTAAGAGCTATAATCGTATTGTTTCAACCAGCGTATTCTATAGGGGTCTGTATCGAGTCGGATTCTCCAGCTTCACTAATTTGGGATTCGACCTCAGGACGAAGATGTTGCAACCTGGGTCCACAGACAGTGGCGTACGAGGCGGGGGGTCGAGGGGTGCGGCCGCCCCCTTGGCTTGAAAAAAATCAGGGCAAACTCTGTTTTCAGGGCAAGCGCAAGTTGCTCAAAAGTTCTGAAAGATAAAAAATATTTCATTGCAGTAAAAAATTCAGGGCAAACTCTGTGTTCCAGAGCAATCGCAAGTTGTTCAAAATTTTGAATGATAAAAAATATATATTCAATACAGTGAATTCAGAGCACACCCTGTTTTTCAGGGCAAGCGCAAGTTGCTCAAAAATCCTGAAGGATAAAAAATGTCTCTTCAATACAGCGAATTCAGGCCACACTCTATGTTTCACACCAAGCGCAAATTGCTCAAAATTCCTGAAAGAAAAAAAAATATTTCAATGCAATAAAAAATATCAGGACAAACTCTGTTTTTCAGGGCAGGCACAAGTTGCTCAAAAATCCTGAATGTAAAAATTACATCCAACACAGTGAAAATTTTCAGGCAAACTCCGTTTTCCAGGGCAAGCGCAAGTTGCTCAAAAATCCTTAAAGATAAAAAAATTTCAATACAGTGATAAAGTTCAGGACAACTCTTTTTTTCAGGGCAAGCGCAAGTTATTCGAAATTCTGAATGATAAAAGTCGGTGACGTGACAAAACAGCGTAGCCAGCACAAAAGTTTGGGAGGGAAAAAAATTTGGGGGGGCAAAAATGTTTAATTCTCGGCGAAAAACACTATTTTGTTTGGGTTACCGCCTCTCAAAGCACAAAATGACTTTATTTTCCAAAAATTTGGGGGCATGATCCTGTTGGCCGATCCCTGGCTACGTTTATGGCGTGACGGCACGAAGCAGTGCCTACAATAATCGTGAAATGTGCAAAACGAATTGGGGATCCAAAATAACAAATTGAATAAACATTTGTCCATTCATGTTGAAAAGGTGCGTTTATTGCATGATTCTAATCACTTTTCATAGTCAATACATCTGAATTTGCGTATTTCTTCAAGTCAGGGGAAAGTCACGAAGGGAGGCAGCGACTGTTTGTGCCTCCTTTCACTGGGTCGCTNTCGCATTGAGCAGTTTGTCATAAACTGTGTTGGTGAGCGCTTGCCGTGCAACCGCCTTTATGTCAGCTATGTANNCTTCATGTCAGCTACNCTGTAATAATGTTGGTATACACCAGTGTTTCCCAACCTTTTTAAGCTTGCGGCACCCTACAGAAAAGAATAATAATTTACGGCACCCGTAATGCCCAACCCATAGCAATTTGCTTTGAGGTTTGATGACAGCTTGAAAATGTATTTTTAATGATATGGTAAAAAAACGTGTTAGCCCGCGGCACCCCTGGGCA
>JGI24158J21664_10008614_pt1 | contig 13584 bp, 8 predicted proteins | sample Ectturendosymbi3_FD_21664 | JGI IMG/M metagenome (IMG submission 21664) | reverse complement strand
CTCAAGGTTTTTTTTTTAACCCCAACCCCCCCCCCTTGCGTTCGCCCTTGATTTCATGTTTGAAATTAATTGTGTGGTATTTCATGCATTATCCCTCCGAAACGAGCTCATCTACAAACTACAATTAAGTGTACGTTTTGAGATGCACTAGCAAATTGCTAACGCAAGACGTAGGGACGGTGATGCGTTCTATCGAACTCTAAAATCTGACGAAGCCCATATTTTAACATAGTACCAGATGCTTTCTGCAATTGCTTAACTCTGGATACTTCAAGAGGTCGTTAAATGTCACGAACAGAATGAAGTTGCTTCACAATTACCCAGTTATTTCTATCAACCTAATTTCATAGTTCATCGTTCATCAAATACAAGGTTTTTCGTGAAGACATCAAAACATGTGGTATCAAAAACACGCTTTACAATACAGTTGACATCAAAAACATGCTTGGCAACAATCTTTTTACGTGACCATACCTGAAAATTTTGCAGTTGAAAAAAATTTGAAAATCGATTTTGATTTCAGATTCGCAGGCACTGAAATTTGTGTCCACTAATTTGAAACCCGAGGAATTGCGGGTCAAGTTATTCAATGAAATTTTCGAAATACGTTTGACGAATATATCTCTTGAACTATTAGCATAAATAGTTTTTAGCTTTTGTGAGCGCGTACCGGGCAAAACAACGAAGATATTTTTACACCTAGACGGAGAAAGAAATTGTATACTTTACCCGTTTTCGCTTGACAACTACACCAAACGGCACGTAATGGTACGCATCGTCTAGAAATGGTACTGTCACCGCGTCTTGACCTAACAGTTGAAAGCCAACGTAGTTTCTGTAACAACATAAAAAATGCAAGCTAATTGATACACGCGCAAACTATCTGAAAGTTCATCAGTACATATGAACGCACTCATAAGGGAAACGGTCATTGTATTGTGATGTGTATTTACTTTTACACATTATACACTTTCCAAACTCTCAAACTGTTGCCAAAATGGCAGATTTATTATTAGTGAATATAATAAGCTAAACACTTTCCTTGATGCTAATAACAGTTTTTTGATTTGCAGTCAAAATACCTTCATTTATACTACGCAACATGGCTGACCAATGTTCTGCTTACCATTGCGTATCCCAATAGTGGGCGGTTTTAGATTATGACTGCAATTTTCAATCCACCTTTTAGTCAGTGCGGTTATCATGTGTCAAATGTTTACAATTGCGCTATTATTTTTCTGCCTACTCAAGGTTACATATACATACTGAAAATAAGTGGTAATTACATTGGGTCAAGTTAAAATGTGCGTGTCCGAATGGTTTTTATCAACATCCAATTAAACGTTGCGTTAAAACAAAAATGCAATTTGGGAGAAGTTATGCAGTAGGTCAGCGTCTAACTGACCATTTCTTCGACCCAAGTGCAGACAGGCTCGTACTTCCCAGAAAGCAGAAATTACGAAAATTAAAATCATTATACGTGTTCAGTCATCCTGCGCTTCGCGATGAAACAGAAAAAAAACAACATAAATAATCAATTCTCACGGTAATTGCATGACCCTTGATATACGTGGTCGTAAAACACAACATATAGTTGAATAGCATATTGCATTGTGACACAATGACACAATCACTTTTTAGCATTTAAAAAACTGACCCTTTGCACTGATTAAAACACCCAACTTGTTATTTTCCAAAAATTTTTTATGCTAAATTACAACTTTCCTAAATGTTTATCCGTTTTGGCGAGTATGCTGCTACTTTAAGAAGTCTTGCAATTATCCAGCAATTTTAATTCAGAGTCAACTTATTCTGTCTAACACGTTTCGTGGCTGAGTTTGAGGAAAAGCTGTTGTTTATACAACTAACTTTGCCGGAATTTCTACGGGCAATCCCGGCCAAATATGATTTTGCAATGAAGAACGCACCGTTCGAATTGTTGCTTTTCAGAAAAACCTTGAGATAAAAGACAATCCAACAAAGAAGTCTTTTTTTTGAATTATCTTGTGCGATAATTTCAATTTTAATTCCCGTGGGAAAGTTTGTCTGTTGTCTTTTTCGGAAATACGGTATAATATTCTAAATGGTAAATCAACCAAAAGTCGGAGTGAAAGTTGATGTCCCTTGGTGTTGTATGGACGGAAGAATTTAGTAAACATGGAAAAATGTTACTGCTCTGGGTCGTTCTGTGCCTCATATTGGAAATTTGTAATTAACCAAACTTGGCAGAAAATTGAAGATGCACTCAGCAAATCCCAATCACACTTAAACTCATACTGTATCACGATATTAGTCAGGATAAGTTGTAATTGTTCCGGGGAAAATAGCCTACTTGCTTTTTACACGCACCTGAAGTGTTTCAAAATCATGACTTGGATTGAAATTTGCCTCGTTTGCACAAAACGAATTCCTACAGTGGTTTTCCTTAGAAATATGGTGTCCTTATTTTACGTAGTAAATGGAGGTGACTCTTTCCAGCAGTTTACTAGGTCTATTGCCTAAGGGTAGCAAGCGTCTAAGACAGCGTTAGAAATTATTTTGTGCAAAAGAACAGGTGTGACAACATCAAACCACTTTTCCAAAATGTGTTTTGCGTGGAATCTACTTCGAAGATCCAGCATCTTTCTGACCTGCCACTGCAAAAAGAATCACGTTACTACAATCCAGTGCTGTCATACAGATCTTACCTGCAAAGCTCCCACGCTGTACCTGGATCGCATGTCAGCTTATCAAAAATATGAGGGGACATCGGCTCATCCAGCACCATTTTGTTTTTTTAGGTTTTCCTTGACGTTGACTACAACTCATCCGTTATCATTGCCTTCAAGTTACTTCTTTATTTTTTTTATAAACCATCGTCGTTTTCGCGTTAAATTACTTACGGATACGGACACTGCCAATCTTGTAAGCAGGTGAGAGGTTAACTGCAAAGATTATTACGTCACAGGCGTAATGTTTCGGAACAATGGTTTCACTTACAATACTGCCCCATGTTAAAAAGCTTCAAAGGATTATAAATAAGTTATAACAAATGATCGAAGCTGATTATGCCGATACTAGTTTCATTCTTCAAGCGATAAGCTGCTACAACTCCACGACAAGAGTAATTCTGCCAGAGCGGACGTGGTTTACCTTTTTAAATTCTGGTTGAATTGCCTTACATCTTAACTGGTTGCTTGCTACAGTGGATTGATGGCCCTCCGCAAACGTTCGATTCCGGTGTAATTTTATACCAAAGACTTGAAAAACGGTGCTTGTGATCTGTTCAACACGGTGTTGCCATTGGCTTGCCCGAACGAAGCATTCACTATACAAGAGTAGCCGCGTGGGAGGTGTCGCAGGGCGTTCGCAGACCACTCTTGACACTCCAAAACGTGTACGAAGCAAATACAACGGATCTGTCTCTATTACCTTACATTTTGCCATTTCAGTTCTGCTGGATGATATCCACAATTTTGCCAAGAACTTTCCAAAAACAGAAAAATCTTTCGAGAACTGAACAACGTTACGGTAGCAGAACTCCAATCAAATTTAATGCGACAGACACTAGTATTGACCTGTTCATTGCGAGTTGAATCACTACACACCTTGTTTGCAGTAGCTGCAGGTCTACTTCAGACTCAACTGGCATTAGTAACAACCAAATTGTATCCATGATAAACAGTGGGACGTGGTGGAGCGCAGATATAATGCTCAGCACAAGAATTGTTCGTGTTTGATATTGATAACGTGCGATAATAATTAGAGGAAATTCATCGTTCATTCAAACGAGATAATTATTTGCTGACAAGGTGATTTGTAAGCCTTTCTACAATTCTCGTGCGCAAGGAGTATCTGGCAAAAATAAGCAACCTCTCCAACCACCTTGGCGCGGGGCCCCCTGAGGTGCGGGGCCCAATGCAGCCGCATCTGTTGCATCGGCTAAGGCCAGCGCTGGCGTGGAAGCACACTTTGTGGTTTGCGCAAGAACATGCACAAGTGATCACATTCACGCGGCTTGCGAATTCCTGTCATTATCATGTTGTTGGTGTGTAATATTTACAATAAATCTAGCTGAGCNAAGGTATGTGTGTGAGTGAGGAAGAGATGGGGTGATGTTCATGTGTGCCCATATGTACTGTATNATGCGGCTCTTTGCGGTAACACAGTAAGAAATGTGGCTCTTGGTCTATGACTGATTGGCCACCCCTGATCTAGAGCGTGGATTCTTAAACTGGGGGGCATGAAAATTTCGCAAGGAAACGCGAGTATGGCAACGACATATTGTTGAAAAGTATTATATGGATTGTTTTATCATTCGTAAACTTTTTATCATTTCAATATAAACGCCATAAACAAAACAAAGCGGACATTCCAGTGAACAAAAGCCAAGACGTTATAAACTTGCATGTTCAAAGTTGTATTTATGAGACACTAGCGTTTCATGTTGCGATAGTGTCATGCCTGTTGGTTTCATTTTTAGTGGCAATGCAAATTGTGTCACAGGGCTATTTCATGCGTGACGATTTGGTGATAGATTCGTCACTTTCAGCTGTCGTAAGAAAGATAAAAGAAATACAGCAAATTTGTCAGAAAGAACATCGTTCGGGGCTGTTAAAACACATTCGGCACCAATTACGATATATTTCAAAACGTACTATCGTTTTTAGAGCAGAGCGCCAGCGTACGTTCTGAAACGTACTTCACTTTTTTGCTGTAAGTGCCATGCAAAACTCTGTTCCTTTGCACATACGTTTTACAACGTTCAAGTGTCTTGCGTATCGTTGTGCAAGAATCGGACAGGGTTTCTCTCTTATTTGTTCTCATTTGAGGCGACGTTTCTATGGCGTAATCCTTTCACATGCGGCAAGGGTCGAGGCAGGTTGTTTTGCTGTGCTTGTATATCTCGCATTCCTCAATAGAATTTGGTAGAGGGGCATACGATCAAGCAGTCTCGGGCATCACCAGACCTCTGCACGCCGCTGTCCCAAAACCTCAACGCACCACTTAGCTCATTACATTCTTATGTGAACATTTTCTTCTACTAAGCAAAGAAGTACCGTATTTACTCGATTGTAAGCCGGCTTTGAACATAGGTAGCCTAAAACTCTGAGATACTTTCGCGTACTAGCATGTTTCCCGTTTATTCGTAACCCTGGTAATGATGCTTCACAACTACAACTACCTTCTGTTTATCATAAACCTCCTGCGACGGAGGTGCACGTGGTGCTGAAGAGAATAGAATGCGAAAGAGAGTTTGGTCGAAAAAACGTAACCGACGAAAGACTGAGGGTAATTTATACCTTTCGATAAGGTAAAGAAATAAAATATATAAGCCGCCCTGGATTGTAAGCCCCACAAAATCATGAAAAAAACTTTATAAGCAGCAGCTTACAATCGAATAAATAATGCAGCTTTATACTGGGCTCTCCCATTTTAAACAACATACCGCCAATATAACAGACACGTTTATGTTCTTGGAGTCAAACAGTGGTTGTTGAAAACGGTGTCATGGTTTGTCGTGAATTTAAAAGTGTTTTAACCAATCTTGCCATAACACCATGTGTTAAAACAGTGAAAGGTAATTTCATGAGCGCTAACATAAATATAAGGTGAGCCCCAAAAATGTAAAAATTTTTCAAAAGCATTTTCTTGTGAAAACACACTGTTGAATGTTCTACTAAATAGTTATTCTGAAGACAAATAAGATGGTTTACGTTTGATGTCTAATCTTTTCATCAACACCCCCTGTTACCAATGGCTATGGAATTTCATTGAAAAAACGATCGTGACCAAATTAAAATCGTTGTTTAAACCAGCATCTCGTGCAACCGACCGTTCGAACCTTGACTTCAAGGCTTTATGTTATAAATAAGCGAAAATTCCATTTGCGCTGCTTCAACAACAATTTCCTTTGGAAGGTAAAAGAGCCAGATACATGATGGGAGTAATTTGACGCAATTGTTCTCTAAAAACCTAATAGGATTCCATCTGAAATGGCGGCCCATTTTCAAAATGCCGAGTTTAAAAAAGGAATGACGTGCTTGCTTTTAAACTTTGTTTTTCTATACTTTGATGCCATTTTTTCGACTTCCAAAAAACGGTATGTCTACATCTGCCACAGAAAGGTAATGATTTCAGTTGTAATGTTCAATGGACGGGAGACGAAAATTTGTAAATCCGTCTTCTTTTCTTGTCACGCGTACTACCTAAAAGTTAGACGTTTTTTTTCTTGATATACGCACTGTCGCATCAAGTTCTCGCCAACAGAAATACAGATAATGCTGCATTAGGCATAAACACTAAATGCTCCCACGACGAATGAAGGACACGAACTCACAGAGTAAAAATAATGGTGTCTGGTCATAACATTGTAATTTCGGTAATGCGTCACACGACAGAGGAGGCACTGCTCCTTTCTCCACAGAGCAGGTGCGCCTTTACGGCAACAATAAAACTGCAGTTATGACATAACTTCATATCAATTTTCAGAAAGCAAAAGAAAGGTCCCAAAATTTTGAAAATTGGGCTGTTCAGGTGCACGAAGACAGAGTTTTACGGTAATATTTTTGAAGCAACTTGTAGCACAAGTTTTAGGAAGGCATTTACACATTTCAAGTGCCTCGGCTGATTGCTCTGACGGTCGCGACTTCTTCCCTATGTTGTATTCCTCCCTGCTGGGAGTTATTCGCAAATATTGATGGTTTATATTTCTTATTCTGATTCTCTTCAGCTCCTCTTTCGGGCATTTCCTTCCACCTTATAAGTGTTTTTATCACAAGCTTACTGTGTGGCGAGCTTGTTATAATTCCACATGAAATTACACTGAGAATACGAGATGAGAACAGCAATTTCTAAAGAAAATATTTGCTATTTTTATGAATGACGCATGACACCGGCAAACAAGCTTTATGCTTTTGCAAAGCTTTGCAAGAATTCTTTATCCCGAGGTACAGAACTTCGCCTTAGGAAATCCTGAAAATCTTTGCGAATGTGTTCCGAAATACTGCATACCTTTGTCTGGCTTTAGAGCAACATGAATAGAAGATGACAAGAAGAACATAATCATTCTTGAGCATATAACACCCTCATTCGTTTCGCTTTATTATTCTAAGTTAACCGAAAAAGTCACCAGTGCACAATGGTCACATCAGAAATGATTGGACTTTGGTCCAGCCGCGAGGCAAAGCGAGATAACGCAAAATTGCACTTGATCGCAAACAGGAAATCTCGGTTTGAGCGTTAAAGAACTTCGCAACCCTTCTCAGGAAACGGTTGGCCAATTATGTGAAGTTAGTTTTCAACCAAACTTTAAAAAGACTTAAAACAAATTTTTTGCTTTGCTGAACCTTTGGTTGTAAATGGTGTTTTCTGATTAGGCGAGAGATTGGTAGATACCACAGGCGACAAAAGCGACCAACAAGCGCTGCTGCATTTTACGCAAACTGCATAAGAGGAACGTGTTTTACTCCAAAACAGTGCATTGCTACGCACAGGACGACATTCTTCATACTTGACGCTATACAGACGCAGGCGCATATAAGCATGTATAATGATGACTTTACATCTGTGAACCTTTGGCACACTCGGATATAACAGAGACATGCAATGCTCTGGATCTGTCTTTGAAAGCAAGCATGCAATTATGAAATTACATTCTTCAAAACGGTTTTGATTGAAACACACACTTGCTATTTTATTGAGCGTGATTTTCGGATCAGAATAAATAAGATAACAGAAACTTCAAAATGTTTTTTTGTAATAAAGAATATTATCGACTTTGCTGGCAAATCTTTGGGTTTGGAAGCAAAACGATGCGTACAGCAAACACAAGACTAGAATGAAAAAAGTGAAAGGAAAGGCGTTCCTAAAGTGCACGGAGGAGTTTGTGGTTTTTGCCAGCGGTGACACTTTCTTACATCGTTTGAAGCCAAGCTACTCCATTTCTTCCAAGTATCCACAAATACTCTTTTTTCTTTCTCCAACAAATAGTGACTTGGTAAGCAGGAATCAATTCAACCCAGTGCTCCTGTGATGACATTAAAATAATTTGTCAACTATAAAAAGTATAGTCTTGCTACTTGTTTCGCAGATCACTATGGATCGAGAAAAATCGCATTCAAACAGCACCTTTGAATCTACATAGTTTTGCCATGGTTTTTGCCCTCACTCGCAGCTTTACACTGGTACTTCTTTTCAAAGTTCAGTTTCATTTACACTCATTTGTACGGAGTTTCACACGTGGTTGGATGCAGTTATCTTCACTAGCTTGCGCCGGTTGCCACGCAGCTGTGTTTTAGTAGGAAATGCTGCACTGATGGCGAGTCGATGGTAGTACAGCGCGTGAACCGTTACCTTGCGCCCACCCTTAATGCCGAGCACGAGGCTGGACAGCCCGTAAGTACCGCTTTTTATGATGACCCGGCGAACCCATCCTACTGGCTTTGGTGCCACGTGCTCAACAAACTAAACCACCTAGTCGGCTTATATTGTTAAAATTTCTTGAATTTCCTATCGAACCTTATTTGCCCTATATCTTGGCCAGAGAGAAATAAAGAACTGGAAACCTCACTGCAAATTTTTCTATGATCCTAACAACTTTTGGTTGTTCCAAAGCTTCGACAAGCGGTTCTACTCGAAGTTTTTATTTTTCTCAGCTTTATATTTGGTAGCAGTTCGCTGTAGAGCAGTGGTTCTTAACCGGGGATACGTCTATAAATTTCCATAGAAAGTTTGATCAATAAATTAACCAATAAATACATTTGTTTTTATGGCTTATTTTAAGTCAGGGGTGCTTGAAACAACGACAATTACGTAAGGGAGGCGTGGTAGAAAAAAGGTCAAGAACCGTACGGTTGTAGAGATTAGGTATCATGGGTGAAACAAATTCTTCATAGTTTTCAAAATTATCGAGCCACATTTCGGTGAAATAATCAAGATTGTTTGTATGTTTCAATACTTTTAACCTCTTGAATTGAAACGTAAAAACTTAAGCCTGGTATTTTAAGGCAGCTTCCTTCTGCTGCTATCTCTCTTTCACCTGTTGGAATTTCGAGATGTTTTATAGTCAATCGATGTTTGACGATGAAGCATAAATATATAAGTCAAAGGCAGAACCACAAGTTAAAATGTACTCATGCCCGTTTTGTCAGTATGTTCTACTCACTATTTTATCACAACTGATGGATGAACAGTCTTACATGAGACTGATTGGCACATTCAAAGCGACAAGAAAATATATTACCAACCTGCTTCCGCAGTTTTCCATGATAAGTGGCACGTAGTGTGTGTCGCTTTACAAGCTCATTGGAACCATGAAGAATATTGCGATCAACACATTTGTTGGGGGTAAGAGGAATGACTGACTTCCCGCTCGCTGAAAAGATTTTTTGAGCCTCGCACTTCCATGTCTTTTTCGGTGGGACGTCTGTATTGCTGAGGTAGCAACCGCTAAGCGTCTTCCTATAACCAAAATACAGCACCCACTTTCTTTAGTTGAAAATGTATTTTTAATAGTTAAATAAGCTCAGATAATGCAATGTTGTGTGTGTGTGACGTCAGTGTTTCGATGTCATGAATTCCATATACATATGGGTTGCCATGTAACTATAGATAGGCATAGTACGTCAGGCGTAAAGGATTAACTTTCGTGTGACAAGGCAATTTGCAATTGGCATTGGGTCGTGATGTATGTCTAATACCGTTTTGCTAATGCAAGTTACGCACACAGTGTGACAAAGTGGTAACTGTATGATGAATGCGCGTTGGGCCTTCTGCCAGACAGTGGAAACGTGAAGACATTACCGATAATCATGTTCAGAATATGCTGTATTATCAAAAAATTACCATAATTAAAGATTATCTGCTTTGCAAGAAATGAATGATTGATTGCACTCTTGTAAACGCGAACGCTAAAACAACTCTGCTTGTTTATGAAACTCTGCTGGTCAAATTGCTGGAAAAGGGCAAGATGCAAGCAAATTTTTGAACTTTTCAAACACTTCAAACACTCACAAAATCCAGCATGGTTCTTGAACCTTATTTGACTGGTATATTTGCTGAAGATCTTGACAGTAATGTTCAGTGTGTGTAATATCACAGTTTTTGAGAACCTTGACACAAGTTAGCCTTTCGCTTGTTGCAGCATTGGGTGTTGTATTAATAAGTAAAATCAGTGTAACTTACATCTTCACAACCATTTCTTCGTAGTGGAGCAGCTTGCACATTCCCTCGCATTTTTGACAAGTTTGTCTGCCGTGTTGGTTGCAGTCAGCACAACATGGAATGACGCTTTAAGAGATTATCAGCTGGTTGATTTAATCGCGCTTATTTCAGTTGACAAAAACGCAATTAAATATAATTTAATGTACCTTTCTAAGCCACTTACAAAGCAAATGGGGCAGGCTCCACTGGTGATGCGATAGCGTAAAATCAGTATTTGAAATGTATTCCAAAGCTTAACATATGCACCATAGCGTTGTTTGTTGTGGTTTGCCATATTTCTATTTTAAGAAAAAATCAAGCAACATCTCCATAGTCAAGGTTTGGTAGAACATATGCACGATAAAGCATTAGAAGGGAATGCCTGGGCAAAAAAGCGTTTAATTCTATTTAACGCCCTAGTCACTGACATTGTTTTGTGATACAGCGTTGAGACCTGCAAACGGCAAATCAGGGACCGATCAAAGGTAAGTCCCAGATGTTTGTGGGAAAAAAAACTTATGTTAGTTCATACTCGGCTAAGAAAACGTACTGAAAGATGAAGAGGTGGATTGGTTGAAATAGCAATAACTTGAAGTTTGCAGCGCTGAGAACACACTCCATAAATCAAACCACAAATCCAGCTGATTAAGGTCATGAGATAGGTTGTTACGCAAATCTCAAAGACTTTTATAGGAACATATTAGCATAGTGTCGTCAGTAAGCAAGGAAAAAGAAGACCTTTTTGTAGCGATGCCAGTAGCATACTCCAAAAAAGCAATGGATTAAACACAGACTCCTTGGGCGTGATACGCCATTTTTATTGTGTAATAGGTTGGAACGAGAGCATGCGCACAACCAGGGGGGCATTTGCGGCATTTGCCTCCCTCGAAATTTTCAAAACATTGCATCGCACTTTGGCATTTGAAGAAATTTTCAAATAATAAAGCTGAAATTTTGTATTCTAATCATTTTTAAGAAACTTTTTACTTAAATATTACTTTGTCTTATTGGTTAATCATCTCCATACAAGATATATCTTGAGGCAGGCCATCTGATTGAAAATTTTGTAAATGACTGGTATTTAACCACAAATATGTTAAAATTGGGAGATCGTTTAAAATGTTGGTAGCCTATTTCTAAGGTATGTTTTATCTTTTTTTTCGAGTAGCACTCTGAAAATCAGAAATGCAGTGTGTGTGTACGCTTTGATTTTTGTTTCTTGCCATCTTCTGAAGAAGAGATTGCATACACTCTTGAAACGCCAACGAATTAATACTGCATTGCTATCACACCTGTGGAGCAAAGTTTGTACCCAGTAAACTATGCCTGGTGACAGAAAGAGCTTAGCCTACTCACATGTTCATAATGTGTTAGCTTTACGTTTGCCCGGGATTACTGTAGGCTACTATTTAAGCATTTTTGCTTTTATGTTCAGTGCTTAACCGTTGCTGGGGTTTCACAGCCAAGCTCCAACGTTGCAAGGGAAATTCGAAATTCACAAGAGCCTGAAAGTTACTAGGTGCTGTTTGGGTAGTCCTAGCAAAAGTGGCTAGGCCCACCCACATCTGGTGGCGAGCCTGGCCCAACCATTTCGTAATAAAGTTAAAGTTACATTTCTGCTCAGGCCCCACGACAGGGGGGTGCAGCCGATGCGCCGCTCTGAGGCCCACAAGAGTCTAGAGGGCCCATGAACCTCAATGTCAAAATGGAAAAGGGCAATTATGTACAAAGTTTTTATTGTTATAATTCTATTCATAGAGTCTTGTGCAAATTAATGGGCGAACGTTGTGGTTTTAGTCGATATACAGTGTATCGCCATTTCTTTTGTTGTGTGGCTGCGATTATCTCAGTTTCATTGTTAGCCCAACGCACTATGTAATGCGTGACATGACGGAATGATCGAAAAATATTTTTATGACGTTACATAGGACTTTTATCAGCTCAATAGTGTTATAGAATGAAGCCAGTTCTTTCTTTTGTATGTAATTGAGAGCAGGGTTGGAATTAGGGAAGGCGAGCAAGGCTGTCGGCTGGGGGCCTCCTTTTTTCAGAGATGTCACGGGGCCCCTCTTTGAGACTTTCGCACTTAGTTTTTCCATTGTTTTGTTTAAAAGCTGATGAACCTCTCTGGAGCCGCAAGCTCTGGAGAAAGTCATATGTTTTTCAAAATAAAGCAAAAATACGTGCCAAATGGGGCCCTTTAACAGCTTTAATGTGTAGACAAAGAACAATGCAAAATTAAATACCTTCAAACAATTTACAATGTGAAATGGACTTTCACGCAGAAGAAAATTTCCAGACAAAATGAAAAATTTAAATTGCTTTCAGCAAGTAAAATTTTTGTGTAGAATGTGTAAAACATAGGGGCACTTTTTGATGTAACGTGAACAAATATAGGGGCAATTGGCCCTTTTTCAAGACCATAAATTGTGCAAATAACGTATCACAAATTGTACAACGTTTTGGGGCAGCTTTCTACGATTTTTACTCTGGCCATAAAGTCTAACACCTACCCTTGGTTGAGAGTTGTACATGTTGGAATTTCTGTGATTTTTAACGGCAGATGTCACACCTAGGAAGCAGAGTTGCATTGTTATGCTTTCGTAATACTGAAATTATACCCAAACAACCATTGCAAAAGGTGTGCTCAGAAGACGAGTTTTGATTTACAGAAGTATTTGGTGCATGCTGAGTTTACAGAAGTTCAAGTACAGTGTGACACCGTCCACCGGAGGCTGGTGGAAAGGCTAGGAATGTGCAAAAACTGGCCTAAATATTGGACTGTAGAAAACCGGAAAGAGTGCTGTTTTCAGATGAAAGTTATTTTTTGTTCCAAGAAAGCACAGCAGATTTATTAGGATCAGGAATCGTGAGTAAGTAAGTCCTGCCCATTGCAATGAGCTAGTAAAGGAATCCAAAATGATGTTCTGGGAAGTTTCAGTTTTTCGGTAGTAGCTTCACTTATGCCAATTGAGGGTATGATGGATTTACACAAATACATTGATTTAATTGAGAGAAAAGCCATTCCAGATATGAGAAAGACATTTCCAGATGGTGGAGGAAAATTCCAGGATATTGTTCCGTGTCTTTCATCTGAAAAAGTGAAGACGATCTTCAGGAAGCAAACTTAAATGTGATAGATTGGCCTGGAAACTCGCCAGATCTTAACCCCATTGAAGAATTTGTGATCAGTAAGAAAATCCCGGTTACAAAAATTCGATTGCACACCATGACCAAGCTAATAGAGGCCATCATTCAAGTATGGCATCCAGGGTTGCGGAGTCGGAGGTAAAATGTGTGACTCCAACTCCGACCCTTTCAAAATTTCCACTCCAACACCGACCTTTCCAAAATTTCCCACTCCGCTCCTTAACATAAAGTGAATGAAGTTTGGCTGCCAAG
>JGI24158J21664_10008611_pt1 | contig 13586 bp, 7 predicted proteins | sample Ectturendosymbi3_FD_21664 | JGI IMG/M metagenome (IMG submission 21664) | reverse complement strand
TTCATAACTGCAAAAATATCAGGATGAGCGTTCAAACAGGAGAGCAAAACACACTCATCACTATGTCAGAGCATTTACAACTACAATTTTTGCATTACGTTGACAAATTAACAAGCAAAAAGTATGCGGAAACAATTAATCTCCTTTTCGCAGGTAATAAAGTTTTTGTAACATATCAAATTAAAGTGGGGGTTAACCCCAACTCCCACTTGCGTACGTCCTTGGCAGACAATATAAAGACAATGGTTTCGGACAAAATGAACTATCGCGGAACACGATCTTAAACATGCTTAGTGGACGAAAGGTCTGCAAAATGTTGTGAGATGGTTTCTGGACGCAGACGATAACCCAGATTCCCACCAAAACCTAATTATTACTTTTTTAACCCATTTACAATGTACCTTGAAATTTGCATGCAAATTTATTCCGTGGTATTTGTATTAAGTCGACAAATTAACAAGCAGAAAGTATGTAAAAACAATTAATCTCCTTGCGAAGGTAATAAATTTTTGTAAAATATCAAGCTTAAGGGGGGCTTTTTAACCCCAACCCCCCCCTTGCGTACGCCCTTGTATGACACCACGATCAGCACGTCACCTGAGCAAGCACATCACCGCTTCCACTTGAAGAATTTTTCAAAGACGGAGAAAAAAACAAAATTGCATATTTTGCTTTTAGTGGTAAGAATAAAACGTCTTGAAAACTGAAAAGTACTGTATTTTGGCAAAACTGGGATGTCTTATTTTTGAAAGTCATGACTCTTGTCAGCGAAGTTGGCGCAGAGCTCCTAACGTGAACGAAACTTTGCCAGAAGCAACACTTTACTCTACCTTTTGTGTTTTGTTTATCTGTTTGTTTGCGTGTTTATCCTTAGCTTTTATTCAGTTAGGATATCGAAATATACATTAAAAATCTTAAAATGCTTATTTGAATTCGGAACAATAATTATCTTTGTACCTTTGGTTTAAAAATACTTTTATAAAAACGTTTTCCTTGACCTTTGACCTGTACCTGATGATTTTATGATATGCTCCGAAGAGGAAATGTAGAGGAGAAAAACTGGTTGGGAAAGATGCAGTTTGGAAATATGCCTAACTGTGAACGAAATAGAAGTATTTAATGTAATATGAATTTCAGGATTTTATTATCATCACGCATAAACGTTATCCAAGGCAGGGGTACAGGCAAACTTGTTCGCACGACGGACCGGTTTAAAACCTAGCAATGTTTTGCGGACCGGCTCTCACTAAGGTAACGTGTCAAAAAAACGTGATTACTCAAACGTCACAAAAACGTTACCAAATTGCGTGATGTGTTTTTGAAGAAAACGTGATGAAATTCTTGTTTTTTGGTATTTTTGGCCGAAAAAATGTACTCATTGTTGAAAAAGAAATTCATATTTCTGCACTGGCCTAACGATGCAAACAGTCTAAGAACCATGAAGCCTAGCCCTAGGTCAACCGTGGGACTTTCCACAGAGAGGCAAACACGGTGAATTATCAAAAAAATCGCCATTTTTGGAGAAATTTGGCCTTGGATTTGCACGGACCGGCAACAAATCCTCACGGACTGTCACTGAGTTGCGACCCGGTGTTTGCCGACTACTAATCTAAGGTGCAGAAAGTAATGGCTCGTAAAAAAAACAGGAATTGAAAGTGAGCAAATCAATTAGTTAGATGGAAGACGCACATCTACACAATAAATGCATTCAAAACATCAAATTTCTTGGCAAAATGTGTAAACTTACATCTAATTACAATCATATTTTTAGAAATGTGCTGCAAAATTTGATACACGATGCCGTATAGGCCGCAAACAAACACTTCAGTCAAAACTGTCGGCAATTGTTCTAAGATTGGCCGATATAAATCAGTGTGAACTGGGCATGGTGCAGCTTATTTCTTTTATTGCACATGACCACAGCGCGAAGGAGCTTTTCCACGCCATACAACTCCACAATTGAGTCAAATGTCACCTTAAGCTGTTTCAAATAAACATAGGAAGCAACCCTTCGACATTGTTAAGAACATTATTTTGATTTACATTGATAACGAACGTCGAGCAATTTCTGCGATTAGGAAGATCTTAAAGAACCAGAATCCCCCAACGAAGGTCCAAGAGGCAGGTGCTGTTGACCAGACCTAGGGAAAAAGCCCGAGTGACACGACTGGACATTTGAGTCGTTGAACTACCTTGGTCGCACTTTTTGTGTGGAGCCAGCAAGACTATCAAGGGTTGCTGAGGATCATGAGGTGTTTTGATACCTGTCTAGTACTGCTGTCCTTCAATGCTCTAGACTTCTTCTGGAGCAGCGTTTCCAAACTGTGTTCCTCGACCTTTTTCAAAGTGTTTCGCCGAACAATAAACATGAGACGTTGCAAGTTCATTTGACTCCTTTAGTGACACATATGGTGTCTATTACCTCGTACTAAGCGTGAATGCTACTGTCAACTTCTCAGTATATCGCTTATTCTCACGTGATTGGCAGTTGGACGAAAAAGGTTATCATCTGCATAAAACGTTTGTTTTTCAGCAATCTAAAAAAATTTCTGGTTGAGCTTGATCCGCCCTTCCCCTTTAATTTACCGCAACTTACGCCCTTATTTATTGGCATTACTTAAACCGAAATAACAAGACTTGGTGTAACGTGGTGAAAAAAGTTTGAGAAAACTTGCTCTAGTAAAGAAAAAAGAACGGTTTGCAGAAAAATGGAAAAAGAGCACGAGGACAAATTTGCGACGAGCTGGCTTCACTAGCTTGCTTTGCACCTTTTGCTGGTGTAAGAAGAGTTTATAAAGATTTTTTTATAACAACAGCGAAAGTGACAGGTAAGAATCGAGGTTGCTCAATGCTGCATATCGGGGACGGATAAAAGAGCGTCATTTCAAAAACTTTCCATTAATGCTGGACGCACAACTCAAACCAGCACAACTCAATTTTCTATTAATACTCATTGTTGTAACGGAATTGAATATTACAGTATTTTGAAAGTGATTGGGACATTTTCCTGACGTTGGTTAGCAGCCTGTAAAAATTTTTCTAATCACTGAAGAATTTATGATGCCCGCTCAGGCGGAATGTACACTCTGATAAGACCTTGTGTCTCATTAGACAGTGCTAGATCAAGTATGTGCACAAGCTGCACTAACGTACATAGTGGTATATCCGAACTCAATTATCAATTGCGATTGCTTGATGTTGATTTAATTGCTATTAACCAGATTTTAACTGACCTTAAGTGTTGTTTTCCAGCGCCTGGCCTTGAGTCCGCAGCCTGTAACTGCTTTTGTACCAGTGTTGCCACTCTTGCTACGAAAAAGTATTAGACTTCATAGTAAAAAAACACTAGATTCACAAAAAAAGCACTAGATTGCAAACTATTGACTGGTCTTCTAAAGTAATTCAATGCAAAGTCAATGCAAAAGGCAAAGTTACACGCAATGGAAATGGCCAGAAAATGTGCTGCAATGCAAACAAAGACATTGCGGAACTCATTGTAAACCAGAGACAAAGCAAACCGCAGATAGTAGCAAGAGCAACGCTTGTGTTTGTTTGCTCAGGTCACTGAAACTTTAACAGTGACTTCATAGCGGTTTAACTTCAACAGATTATATGTTCTTGTGTAATTTAAGATGTAATTAGCTAGAATTTTTAGCAAATAACAATTGCACAAATCAAAAAGTCTCAAATACAGTTACAATTATTACACAAAATTGTGTAATTAATTGCATTGAGCTCACTCATAAAAAAACAATAGACAGCTATGAAAAACCACTAGAACACTAGATGAAATGAAAAAGCACTAGATCTAGTGGATAAACACCAGGAGTGGCACCACTGTTTTGTACGCATGAAATCGAAATCTATCTACTAAAAAATGCCAAACTGCTGCTACCACAGCTGCTGAAATACATGGTGGCTTGTTACGTCACTAAGATAAACGCTTCGACCACGTTCAAAATTAATGTATATATAATAGCATCCTGCAAAGTTTCATAGTATAGCGTTATTGTTTGCCTGTATAGGGATTATGACTGAGCTTGAAGATATGACGCCTGCGACTTCGGAGGAGAGCATTTCTGTGCCGGTACCATCGGGCCGGCAAAAGAATCGTTCCCCTTACACCGTTCTCGTCAGGCGTGCAATCATCGCCCTCAAAAACAAGTGCGGTTCCTCCAAGAATGCTATAAGCCGATACATTGTCGCTCATAACAGTGTCAAAAAGAATAACTGCGAACGACGTGTCGGCACAGCCATCAAACGCTTGCTGCGCTGCGGAACGATCAGCAAGAACGGACGTGGTCTTTTCCAGCTTTCCAGTGCCAAACGCAGAGGAGCGAAAGGCAGGAAGCGACTGCGCGTGAAGCGCCGAAAGGGAGGACGCAGACGACGCCGTACTCGCCGACGCAAGGGAAGAAAAGGCAGGAAAGGAAGGAAGAAGCGAAGAAAGGGCAGGAAAGGCAAAAAGAAGGGCAGAAAGGCGAAGAAGGGCCGTAAAGGTCGCCGCCGAAGAAGACGCCGCCGAGTGGCCAAACGTTCCTTGCGTCGCCGACGAGGTGCCAGACGTCGCAGAGGCAGGCGAGGACGGCGTGGCGTAACCAAGCGCAGACGTTAGATCCTCCTCAGCCGATAATGGTTAAAACTCAAGTACGGAAACAATGGGCAGACATACCAGAAAAAAAAGAAATTGAAAAAAATACAATTGGACCACAGGCATTTTTGTGTATATTTCTATTGTTTTACACAAGAACCCACTGTAGAGCTAGATGCGAACTTTGGGGATTCTTTCCTTGTAAGACTCAAGGTATAGCTCTCATACCCTATGACGACTACATAAGAGGCAAATGGCTCATTTCAACGTGATAAACACTATCGTCAATACCAGAAAAAATCCAATGACAAAGCTTTGCCCAAGAAAAATGACAAAATGCATAAGAGAGAGGGAGAGAGTTTATTGGCGCAAACATTAAACAATTTCGTGCAAATTAAAGTTGACGCGCTGGGACACCGAAATTAACCTGTGAAGCAGGTTGTCTCGTCGGGCGCCACTCGACAGTTTCATAAATTTATATCGTGGTTTGAAGTTGATAGCCGAATTATTGCGAATTTAATAATTTTATATTTTCGAAGAGGCTGCAGTCTGCTGGATGATCAACACAGTTGCGCGGGAGTGCTGGGCTGCGTCGCAACCGGTATCTATCGTGGTTTGCTTAGTTCCGCAAGGAGCTGAGCATGGAAGAGAAAGTGTAAACCCAGCTAAAAGAAGCATTTCATGATGGTGTTGTTGTTGAGTAATTTAAAGACAACGTATTATATCTTATCCATATATCAACTTTTTGGAGTTCACTATTCACTCCATTTTGCAGGTTGGCGGAATTGGCACAGGAAATTGTCAACAATGTGTCATCAGCAAACAGTGTAGGAGTTAAGTTTGATGCTTGTGGGAGGTCATTCACATATAAGGCAAATATCAGGGGCCTTAGCGATGAACCCTGGGGGACCCCTAGACTTACCCCCGGGTATTTGATCTATACCCCCCAACAACAGCATACTGCTGTCTGTCTTGCAAATAACTCGTAAGAAGTTTGTGTGGTAAACCTCTAATCCCATAAAAATGTTCCAACTTCCATAGAAGTATCTCATGATCAAGGGTATCAAAGGCCTTAGATAAATTAGAGAATACAGCACAAGTGGTGATGTGATGTGTTGAGAAAGAAGCAAAATATACAAGCTCTATCGCAGTTAACAGAGCTGGAGGAAGGGCCACCCGTACCTCCAGACCAGGGGCCCCTGGTGAAAAGGGGCCACCATATCTGACTGAAGACCTTTGTTAGGGCATACAAACACACGAGAACTGATCTCACCAAGATTAATGTCACACATTTCCCCTTTCAACATTCACATTTATCTAATACGTCAATTAAATTGATATTCCAACGATACATAGCTTCCCAATCATTGTTTATTGCGAAGTGCCATGTTTCAGCATTTGCTTTGGTAAGCTGACAGTTATGTAGGTAACGTTGCTGATTCCACGTTGATTGTAAGCAGTTTCAAGATAGTTTAGTAAAAAATTGCTTTTGCTTTTAAGGAAAATTATGTTGTAGACCTGCGTTGTATCCTTTTGCTGAACAAGAATAGAATAGCCTTTTTCCAAAGTATGCAGTCAGGTAAATCGTAACCCGCGCCTGTAATTTCCAGTGTATCTTGCATCAGAGTTGCCAATGAAACTTCAACACTTTACAGCAATGAGAAATCCAGTTATTCAACCAGTAGCACTGCATCTTACGTGATATTACAGTTACTTCGGCAAATGAGCATGGGCGTCCGCAGAACTTTTTTCCAGGGGGTGGCAACGTTGACACTTTGCTGATCCTTTTCAGGTTGCTGCCGATTCAATGCAAATGGACGTTCACAAAACGCTTAAGACTTTCTACACCTCAAAGAAAATTTTCCGTGTTGCGGCAAAAGACACAAAAATGCATTTCGTTGGCAGGAATAGCCAGGTATATTACGTCTATTTACATTTTACACAAAAGGTTCTCGTCGCTGTTTCTCAAAAGCACGTTTTTCATTTATGCGTAGCTTTTGCTATTATTACTGTTTATCGCTAATTCGTACGCATTTTTGTTTTTCCTTTGAATATAACTTAATATATGACAGGCTAACACGATCGATTGTTTTTCTAATAAATTCACACCAGAAGGGCAAAACATTTGATTAAATAATGACTAATGACAAACACGCAATATGTTCGATAGATCTTCCGGTTTATTATTTTAGATATTAGGCAGCCATCCTTATGTCATCCGTACACATATACATTGAAACATGCTTTTATTAACATTTGTTAAAATAAATTGACAAATCTATTTGTATAAACATGATGTTTTGAATGCAATATATTGTGTATTGGGAGTCCCAAAGCCCAGGCTTGTGGGGGGGCGCGCAAACCACCTGGCACCGGGCACCGGCCATAGCGGTTAAAGATGTTCTTTGGGCAACGGGCTCGCTTGAGCGTTAAAGGGGCGTGCCAACAGAAAATGAAACTAGTGTTATGATGTACAGGAAATTGGTATGTTTAATCTTTTTCAAGTTTCGCTAAGCTTTCTGACAAACACTTGGTTGACGAAATTGACAAAAATTGTTCTGCATCGAAACAATATGTGTGTTACGCTTGGGTGCAATGACCAATGAAGTCTGCATGCCTATCAAAATTTTTTGACGATAATCACGCAGAGAAACACAAAAAGACAAATAAAAACCATGGTATACAACAGGGGTCTCCAAACTGCGGCCCGCGAAGCCATGTCATCCGGCCCGCGAAGCCGTTTAGTCAATGATGAAAAAATAATAAATTGACGAAAAATGCATTGACTTGGTGGAATGCACCTTTCCCGAAACAATCACGTTGCGTAAGAAGTCCGGCCCTTGAACTACTGTGCAATAGCTTATGCGGCCCTCGCACAAAAAGTTTGGAAATCCCTGGTATACAGCACAGTTTCCACAGATATTTTCAAACAAAACTCATACATTCTGGATTGACTATCGATTATACCTGTGTTACTGACGAAACAACACCAACCTGGCGCAGTTTCGTTTCAATAACACAAATGCAGTTACCATGACAATAACTGAAGCAAAATTTTATTGCAATGAGGTGGAAGTGCAGCTGTCTTCTTTTACCTGACAGCAACATACGACACAGTTTGGCTTCCTTCTTCAAGAACTTCACCCGAAGTTACGCAACTGTTTAAAGTGCACATGACAACACATGCTTCATCATGAAGCTACTTTACACAAGATCTTTCGTCCTTTGCACCTGCGACCGACAGTCTAGCCAACAATACAGGCAGGCTAAAATATGACATAGCCATAGGGGGTCTGCTCTCGTTCCAACTGTGTACATCTGCACAAACGATTTTTCATTTACGACTGTCAATCGCTACATGTATGCTGATGATGTATCTTTAGCTGCTTCAACCTTCCAAGAAGCTAAATATATACTTTTTCAAAATATGGCCTCACTTCAAAACTACCTGGAAATCTAAACTGAAACTGTCGTATACAAAGTCTCTTCTATCTTAGAAACCACCATGCCAAGTAAAACCACCAATTGAAAATTTATATGGCCATTAACAAGATATTGAAGTCTGAACCCACCTTCCTTGGAATGCAACAAGATCGAACTTTAACTTGTAAAAGCCAATTAGAAGCGATGAGGTCCAAAGCCTTATCCAGGGTTGCTTTCATTCGATGACTAACTGGTGTCAATGGGAGAGCCTCATTTTTCGCATTAAGAACATCTTCACTATCTCTCGTGTTTGTCCCTGCAGAATACTGCTCTCCAGTATGCTCCCACAGGGCTTTGGATCTGTCGTTGAAATGACGCTGCTCCGGCTCCGGAGCTCGTCTTTTCATGAACGCTGCTCCGGCTCCGGAGCTCTTCTTTTCATGAACGCTGCTCCGGCTCCGGAGCTCTTCTTTTCATGAACGCTGCTCCGGCTCCGGAGCTCTTCTTTTTTAATAACGTGGCTCTGGCTTCTGTTCGTTTTTACACATTAATAGGCTATTTTTAATTGTCTTCGTGCCAGTGGCGTAGCAAGGCCAAGTGCCGCCAGGGACCGACCATAAAAGTGCCGCCCTTTCCACCCCTCAAGTTTGCTTACACAAATTTTAAATGGAACCGGAAGTTTATGTTTGGTGCTAATTTAAAGATATAAAGATTAATAAAGCATCTTCAAAATCGTAATCAAACACTAACAAACTGAAATGTGTCGTGTTTTTGATTGTCGATTATGATTTTTGCTTTTTCTGCTTGTCGCCACCTTTCTCATCATTAATTTTCTATTCTTTGTTTTCTTTGCATAGGCATATACACAGCCTATCCCACATGTTCCGTCAAACTTTCCTCCCTGTTGTTTTTTAAATCGTCGGTAAGCTACACCATGATATTTCAATATTTTACTCATTTCAGGGGATCAAACGGAAAAATTAAGGGGTGTGATGGCGGGATACCTACCTTACAAATGTTAACATTTATGTATGTTAAAATTTCGTGTAGTATTCCCGTTATTAACTAAAAATAGTATATACAGTATACTGCGTACAGCAGGCTATATAATCAATCTAATAGCAGTGATGTAAAGAACGTTTCATTGTTCACTTCACGTTTCAGTAGTGGTTTAATCCTCGTAGAATATATTGAAGACTTCAAACGTTAACTCTGTGGACACTTGCGCGGAGCCCTCTATAGGTGCAGAGACCCATTTCGAAAAAATATTTTAAACATCAAGTTTGAAACAGGCTATGGTGGAGAAGCGCTTGCTTGCAGTCTTCATCGTGACTTGCACACTTGGTCTAGCTGTTGTGTTGGACTTCTTCCAATTACACGTGCATAGTGTTATTCCTTGCCTTTGTTCGTTACCAACAGAACCATCACCAGAAGGTTTTCAATTGGGAGACTACGTTTGTGCAGAGGGGACTGACATTCTAAAATTTGACAAAATATCCACTGATTTATAGTGTTTCATATTTCACTTTTGGGGGGCTTGTAGCTTTTTTGGGGTCTAAACCCACCAAAGCCCTTTGGCGACGGGACTGGTTACCAACAGACGTCTATTTCGAAAACTGTATTACCAAACCATGCCAGCTGGGACACAGGCCTTTTGGATGCTCAGCAGTGATTACAACGTCTTACGTTCGACGGTTATTGCGATGAACAACTTTATTCAGTGCAGCCATTGCCAAGCTGCACAACCATTTCGATTAACGCTCTTTTTAATAAAAGTGTTAACCACAAGCATATCTAAACATATCGTTTACCCTTGCGTTAGGTTTTCAGACTAAGGTTCTTGCCTCAAATTCATCAAAATGAGAGCAACACCTTTTTTAAACTTTTCTTGTTTAAATAACTTTTTCTATGAGTGCCAGTGTTTAAAGTGCACCGTTGAAAAAAGGCGACTTCACGAAAACCACGATGCTTATTGGCTGGCTCATTCGCTCTACTTGCAGTTGAAACCTACAATCTGAGCTTAAAGTTACCCACGACAATACACCAACTGCACTACCCCGCTTCAAGAACGTCATTTTCCGGCACCATTACGTCATGCAGAAAAACAGCAGTTGTATGGAAACAGAAAAGTTTTCTTTGCAAAGTTCTTCACTTCAACCGCCAAAACTTAATGTTGATAGGTCCACCTAATGACTGGGCTACTGCTTAAGGCAGTTAGTGAAAAAACGCCACTGATCATTAAAAAATAGCATGAGATGTGCCAAGAAATGTTTTTTTTATAATGTTGGCGACGGCAGTTAGCGGCATGCCAACGCCTGAGATATGCTTCTTACCGAGGCAGTTTAAGCTAACGATCTTGCCCAAGGAGCACCACGGCGAGTCACTCAGTTTTTGTGAATTGGACACACAACCTTCCAGTTGAGAGGCGGACACTCTACCCTGGGCTATCGCCGCCCCAGCGAAGTCTTCGTCGCCAATGCCTAGGTGTCAGGGGATCTTATGATGTGCAGTTGAGGCGTTACTGAGAACCCAAAGATACGAGAAAAAGGATTAAGCAAGCCTTGACTATTTACCGTGATTTCATGCAAAATTTTTTATCCGATTTTGAGAGGAGGGGCAATATAAACCGAAAACAACTGGAGCCCTAACGTTTTGGTCTGCGGTCGAATGTCATCTCTTTCCTTTTGCAAAGGACTTTTGACTTAGATGGCTGAAATGGCTTTGTCTGGCGAGGAAGGTGTAGGGACTGGGGCGCAATTGGTCCCACAAGTAAGCATGCCCGTTAATAGGGGGCGCAGGAAAAATTTTCGCCCCCTTGGAAAAATGTTTTGGACGTAGTTTAAAACTATTGGACATAGTTTAAAAATTTGGGCCCTCTCAGAAAACTCTTCGCCCCCCAAGCATTTTATCGATTCACTCACTCCAAAGCCACAAGTCGTGTTCTTTTAGGCTAGCCTACCAGTCTAGAGCTTCTAAACATAAAAACTGAAAAGCGGTAGAACATGTAAAAAGTATTTAAAATAATACCGAAAATTAGAACTTTTACACTCCTTTCAAAAATTAATTTTTGGTCAGCGACGTGCCGCCCCCCTAAAGTGCCGCCCGGGGCCAGCGGCCCCCAAGCCCCCCCCTTGCTACGCCACTGCTTCGTGCAACTCAGGTCGAATGGAAAATTAAATATATCAAGTGCACAAAACCAAAAGGATATACCAAACTTATTTAAGTAGGTTAATCTGGTAGTTTTTTACAATCAGCGCTCTTACCATGAGAAAATCAGCAAAAAAACAACAACCACAGGTTCAGACGATTCAGAGAACAGTTACTAGCAGAAACCCTGGCCGAAACGTAACCCAAGATAACGGTAATATAAACAAATTCTGGAAAGGCAGTCGCTGGTTTTGCTGCCTGGTGACTTTTCATTATTTCTTACGATCGGACACCAGAAAACGGCTGTTTGGAAAACTACATTTTTTTCCGAGCATATAGACACAGTCTAGTCTCAACCGACCAAGTGCTTTGCACTCGTTGGATGCTTTGCCTGTTGAGCAGTCTTGGCGGTTCCAGCTAATAACTCTGCCCGGGCAAACCATGCAAAGAGCGTAAAAATTACCTCTCTTATGTGTTCTTTCTAACGTGCACACATTTGCATTAACACAAATGGCAAGATGTGTTCAAAAGCCCTTTTTGTTCGAAGAGATATTGTGACTTGTAGCAAGAAATTCACCTATGGCTTTTAATAAATAGTTGAAAACTTCTGATTTCTTACCTTTGCACTTATTATGTGATGAACTGCAAACTAAAGCGCAATTTAACCTGTAAAGCTTAGGAGAAAATAAGACTGGTTAGCGTGCTGAAAAGATAAAATTTTTTCCACTGATAAAAGCCTCAAGAAAAGTCCACGTTTGTTCAAGTTGCATTTTTACACCCTCCTGAAAATATACGGCCACTCAAAGCAGTGCAAAGCAGTTCGCTAATGATTAGTCATCACTTTCATGTTGTGCTGCCGCTAGTAAACGTAATGGTTCCTAATGAACTTTGCCAGCAATAAACCTTGCTAGTAAACCTAATGGTTTCTATTAATTCACCCAGGATGTCGTATGGCTCAAGGGTTTTAAAAAGCGAACGTATGGCTTCAAGCTGACATCAAAAAGCAACAGTTGTTTTGAAATATTTCACGTTGACTCAGGGACGGCCCTTCCACTAGGCCAACTAGGCGGCTGCCTAGAGCGCATCATCCAAGGGGCGCAGAATACGCTTTTTTCTTGGTTTCCATATCGCTAATGTTTTAGTCTTGCATGCCAAGGGCTCAGAACTGTCTCGAGCCGGCCCTGCATGGACTGTTTGATTCAGTGTCCTGCATGGCATGCCTGCTTGTGGTAATTCGTCATATTAGGTATTTCATATAAATATTTTGGGAGTTGGACACTGCACAGTGCAGTGCTGTGCCAAACCCAAGTATGTAATTCTGTGCGATCGCCGCTCAACAAAATGAACATGACACCTCATGGAAAATATGGACGGTTTGGAGCTCAATTTTTTCATCTGACTCCACAAACTCAAGGTCTGAATCGACAGTTGGTTGAGTTTTTGACAGTGGTTCTTGACCGTCTTTACCACAAATTTTTCTAAGCTTCAAAAGTAGGAAGAAAAACTGCCCACCTCTTTCATAAAACTACTCACATAAACACAAATTTGCCTGGATGCTAGTAACGGTGTATATTCGACTGGATGCGAGCAGTGGTGGATTAATCGATTTGAATTGAGTTTTACGTGATCCTAACGCATCATTTATGATTTGCCAACTCTCCAAAAAGTCAAAACCCACGATGCGAATGCCTTGCGGAAACCGTCAGTTGTAAGTTTCGCAAAGAAAGTGCATTGCACATGCAAAAATATTGGGTCAAGGCGGTGCAACCATGTAACAGAAAAGTGCGCCGATTCAAAAAAACAAAAAAGTACGAACCTCGAATGCGAAATAGGTGAGAATGCATTAAAGCACAGATTTGTGCACCCAGGCTGAGCAGTGTTGCATTTGAAATCTGTTTGTTCGTCGCTGTACACTCTGTCAACTGTGAAAAAAGAAAAGTTTCAGGAAAGGTGATTCACAGCACAAGTAATTGCATAAATCCGTTAGATATGAGGAACAATGATATTGTCCACGGAATATATTAAATCTTTCAGAGTTATCTTATTGACTATGAAATATGAATTATCTTCAGCCAGACTACATCCACCACGAATGGTAAATACCCCAACCCCGAATTTATCTTGAACGTTTCTTTCGGTGCATTGTACAGCGTCACAGCCAACTGGCTTCCAGCACGCCGGAGGTGTCGAACAAGTGACTCCTTTACTTTCACACTCAGGATTTCTGTTGCCTCATGAGTAAGCGCGAACATTACAGCATTGTTGAAATCACCGCATATGAATTAACAATAAATGCAATGAAACAGAGTGGATTAAAGTGTTTGTAGAGACTTGTAAACAGGATTGATATTTCTAATTCATACATACCGACCGACGAAACAATCACCATCCGGCAAACAATCAGGAACGTGATCCATATTTTTCC
>JGI24158J21664_10008610_pt1 | contig 13588 bp, 12 predicted proteins | sample Ectturendosymbi3_FD_21664 | JGI IMG/M metagenome (IMG submission 21664) | reverse complement strand
ATTCTAGCTGTGTTAACAACTCTTAGGGTAAAAATAACAGATAAAATAAGCATTATCCGAGGTGAAAGAAGAAATCAAAAAAATGTTTTCAGGTAAGGAAACGATCGTTATTCCCTTGCTTAAAAAAATTCCCAACACCATCCAGCTGCTTTAGAGCCGGATTAAAAGGGTAGGGAGGCCCGGGGCAATTTTTGCTGAAAGGCCACTGTGACGTACTTCATGACGTCATCGTTTGTAAGTTATTTTTTCACTGATTCGCAAGGTTCCCGTTTGTTTTTTTCCGGTAGTCGAGAATGTGCTTACTCACATGCACATACAGTTAGCTGCGAGAAATAAATACTAGAGTGTATTTTGCAAAGAAAATTTTTGCACAGGCTAGAGACTGACTCGGCATGAAGCAACATTCACCAAAACAATAAGCAGAAACCAGAGATTACAAACAAAAACACCGGAAAAAGAACATGTCAATATGACCAGCCAGGCTGAGTGTGAAAGTTGTTTCCAAGCTAAAGTCTTGATTTTCACCTTCATTTTCAGGTGCTCTGGTTAACGCCACTGCTTCAACGTTGCTGCTTGAAAGTTTTGCTAGAAAAAGCGATTCAGTTGCGGCGTTTTAGCTAACATTGCCAAACCTTGCACTTTTTCTTCTTAGAAGCTTTGTACATTTCACAGCTCCTGATGGCATTACAGATTTTGGCCTCGCTCAAGCTAAACACTGCAATTCCGTTTTCTGCTCTTTCGTTCTACGAATAAATTGATTAAGACCCTTTCTGACGGACCACGCAATAACATGTGGTGTAAATGACTTGAATAGCTTCATATGTTTATGATGTAACACAACGATAGTAACCATCGGAAGAAAAGTGCGTTTCCACCATTCGTTACCCTTTATGAAGAAACAAAGGTGCAGTTCTGCCGCGGCTACCTCCAGACTGCACCAAAAGTTGGGGATCATTGATGCCAGTGTTGCCACTTCTGATATAATAACATGACATCAAATGGGATGTTCTCAGATAAATTTCTGACGTCTGATGTTTTGTCGACAAATCTGATGTTGACTAGGTTGTTGTTTTTGTTTTCCACATTTCCTCTCGTTTTTGGACGAAAATAAGTTAGCTTCATGATTTTTAACTTCCTTTCATCAATTTCTCAGCGTAATGCAGTGGTTCCCAACCGGGGTACCATTTGCAATACCCAGGTGTGCCGAGAGCTAATACCTTTTTGAATATATCATTGAAAAGATATTTTCAAAATGTCGCCAAAACTCAAAGCAAATTGCTCTGGATTCGGCACGCCACTAGGTGCCGGAAATTATATTTTTCTTTTGTAGGGTGTCGCAGCTCGCAAGCTTAAAAAAGTTGGGAACCACTGTCCTAATGTGTGTTTGGTTATCGTTTCAAACTAAAGAAGCTCTTGCTTCATTGAGACTAAGATTTTACACAAATTATGAACGACTTCTCCATTTAAAACACTTTAACGTCCATAGCGGCCAGTTTTTTGACCAAACTTTTTAATTTCATAACAATCCAAACTCGCCAGCCGATTGAGCTAGACAGCTGTTCAAACCCTGTACGGACTGAGCAAGTCTTCTGGTGAGATTGAAAGAACATTTTTTTCTTTTGTGGTCTGTTGAAACCTGTGGAGGACATCACAATTGGGGCGTTTTTGCCATTTTGGCGAATTTTATCCGGCCCTGGGTGCCAACCCAATCAGCCAATTTTTTGGATCTAAATTGTTTTGGAATCTAGGCTATCATCCGAGTCCTTAGAGCCCTTGTTTGACTTCCTAGCATATCTGGAGCCAAATGTATAGCTAAAAAAACAGTTTTTGGCAGAATTCAAAGAGTTGCACAAAATGTATTTTTAGCCCTTTCAAACCAATCTTTGGCAAGCCATAACTCGGCAGCAGATTGAGCTAGAGAGCTCTTCAAACCCTCTAAAGATTCGTGAAGTGTTGTAGTTTAGAAAGAAAAAATTTTAAGTTGTTGGTTTGGGGTTTTTGGTGGATGACGTCATGACTGGGGAGTGTTTCGCAGTTATTTTTATGACGTCATCAATTTGTCCAACGAGCCGATATTGTGGCCCAAAGTTTTACTAGATTTTAGGCCAGAATACGAGTGTTTGGAGTCCTTGATCGATTTTCTAGCACCTCTGGTTCCAAAGTTATGCTAAAATATTTCAAATATTTCTGGAATTTTATGAGTAATTCTCGGGGATATCCCTATTTAACATTCAGTTGTTTTGCCATAACTTTTGAACCAGAAACGCTAAAAAGTTAAGCAAACCCTCTAAAGACTCGTATTACAGCCTAGAATCCAAAAATACTTTGAGCCACAAAATCGGCTCGATTGGCCGGTTACCAGGGGATGATGATGTCATCCAAATGTAAACAAATATGCAGAAACGTCCTCCCATTATGTAAACATAAACAAAAAACCGACATCCAAAACTGAAACTGTTTCTTTTATTGCAAACTACAAGACTTCACGAGTATTTAGAGAGTTTGTACAGCTCTCTAGCTCATTCTGACAGCGAGTTATAGCCATCTATGGCTCGAGGTGCTTTTCTCCTTACGTTAGCATTTGTGGGAGTACAATTTTTACCAATTTTTTTGTTTTTGATCCATAATTTTGGTTCCAGATATGCTAGATAGCCTATCACCAAGAGCTCTAAAGACTCGGATGACAATCTAGTTTTCAAAAAAACCTTGAGCCAAAAAATTGGCTCATTGGTTTGGCCCCCAGGGTCGGGTAAAGTTGGCCAAAAAGACGAAAAAACAACCCCACTTGTGACGACCCCAATAGAGAACCCCAAACCCAAAACGAAAACATTTTTTTTTCAATTTTAACCAGAAGACTTGCTGAATTTATAGATGTTCTGAACAGCACCCTAGCTGAATCGTTTGGCGAGTTATGGCGTTGCAAACTTGGGCAAAAATGTCTTAGCAGTGGTCGTTAGAGGGTTGGCGATATTTCGCTGTTTCGGATTCAACGAAGGTAATCGCGCTCTGTTAGGTTTGTTAATAGAAGCATTTGGCTTATATGAAATTGTACCATAAAAATTTGATGTTATCTCATGTTGAAAAAGGCAACAATCTGATGTTAACGAGACCGACCCCAGTGGCAACATTGATTGATACTAAACAGCAGTCAGCAACTACTAGCTTTAGCAGGCAAATGATAACGTTTTCGTGACATTTGTGCAATAGGCGTGATGCACGAGTAGAGAGTCATATTCATGCCAAAAGAACGATTATTAGGAAAAAATTTCCATCGAAATCAAGTATATTTGCTTTGAACAAAACCGAAAAGACATATAGTGTATTCAGTAGCGATTACTAAAACAGGCAAACAGTCAAGCTTGTAGAGAAATCAGTTGCTGTTGGGGGCCCCTGATGCTTAAAGCAACAAAGGAATATAATTCAGAATTCTTTCTTGTATCGCTTTTGAATCACAAAAATTTTTCAAACGAGTTTTTTATTTGAAACAAATAGATTTCATCACGGGAGCCCCCCTTGCAGCGGGGAGGACCGGGGCAATTCCCCCCGTTGCCCCCCCCTTAATCCGGCCCTGAACTGCTTAGATTTAAAGACGGTTAGCGGTACTGTGCGTTTGGAAAAGCATTCACAGCTTCAGTGTGATTTTATTGGATACACATGGGCCTCTTAGTTAGTTCTGAAAGGGTTCAAAAATCATTCCAGCGAGGTCATGACTGACTTGTTTCAGCAATTTATGTCTTTTCTTCAAAAATGAAACTTCAACGTGCTTGTAAGAAAAAAACAATGCTTATCCGGATTATTGATCAAGCGTTAATTATGCATGGAATGCTTCATTAATATTTCTCTTATCTTCGAAAAGTTTTATTGGACATAATCATTTTTACAACTGTAACAAAAAAAGCTCTCAAAAGAAAAAAATGACACTTTTTAAGCTAAATATACAAAATTTCATCAACCAAATAGGGCTGGGTTCAAGTAAGTAATTGCGTTATACCTTAATTGAAAACTTTTACTAATTACTTGATTAGGTAATTAGGCCATTACTTGATTTTTCAAGTAATTTGTCTTTAGAAAAGTTGAAACTGAATCGCGGGCAACAGGTGCGAAATTTTTTCTGGACCGCACATTATGTTAATTATGTTATTTAAAAATTGCAATGATTTAGATGTGCTTGCATGTTTTAAGTCTAAATATCGATTTTCCTGATTTGCTTGAACTACTTAAGTAATCTGTTAGAAATGACTCATTACTTAAACAATAGACTTTTTTTACTTGAACGCAACCCTAAAACCATACACACTTTTCTGTTACTCTTACAGTTTTTTCTGCTCTTGTTCTTCTGAGAGTCAACGCAATACTGAATTCTTTTCATGTACTGTACAATATTACATGTTTGTTTCAAAACTACAGCTTACAACTTTTTTCACTGCAGTCCATCTTTGAATATGTAATCTGCCAACAGACTTCCTTCTGCACACTCTTGCACTCCCCACTTTTGAGAAACACACATTTTGTCTGAACTGTTTATTACCTGGGATAAAGCAACTTAGTTCATGAACAATTTCCTCGCAAAAAAACATTCAGAAACTTGCTGTTAAGGTAGTGCTCGGCGAGACACTGGCATTAAGTAATATGAATGCTTAATGCGACCATGAAACATCTCCACGCCTTTGTGCAATACTTTATCGGTAAACGAAAGCGTGACATAGCTTTAAATCAGTTTATGACTTCTAGCCTAATAAGAGCAATTATTTGCAAGGTTTGTGCAAAAATACCTGTAAGGGTAAAATTGTTTATTTTGTCATTGTCTTATAGGTCAGGTAGAGTATAAATACAGGTACTCCCTAATCCTGTTGATACTCCGTATCCCCAGACAAAAATTTATACTTGCATGCGACTTCACCTTGTCCCATCCTCACTTTGTACAAGGCAATGGTTTGCATAAAATGTGCATAAAACTCAGCTAGATGCAGTGCCGGATGTTTTACTCATTTTTTTCAGACTAAAGCGCATTTAATTTGATTCACTTATTTACCAAATTCAGCACAGAACTATACAAATCTTGAAGTTCTCTCTCACGAACAAAGCGAAATTAACAGATCAAAGTAAATGCACAAAATTTAAGTGATTGAAAAATAGTTTTCAATTACGTCGACAGTTTCCTTCCGTTATTGCTCGCTTCATGGTTGACGCAATGAACTCGTTTCTGCTATTCTGCGTTTCATTCGGCAGTTTGCATTCTTTTACTGCAGTCACTCCTGCAAAATCCTATCTACCCAGAAACTGCTTTCTGCCTCCTCTTACTTTGCCCGGCTTACTTTGGGAAGCATGAGAATTATTTCTGAAACCCAAACCATCTCATTCAAATCAATTGAAGCGATCGAAAGGTTCGCGTAAAAAGCGTCAGGAAACTACTTTGTGTGGCTGTCTGAGGGAAATCACCGACGTCAGGTATTGTTGAAGCGAACAAGACACACTTGAGCGGTTCTTTTGCAACCCGGTATCATCAACTCAAGGCGTGATGATTAAACTGATGACTTGACAGCTTCGAACACATTGATTTCGTTTGTCATAGCTTTAGCTTGTACATTAATATCCGTAAAAGTGAACAACATGCTTTCGCAGCTGTTATATTATGTTTAGCAGAAATAACATGAAAACCTTTTCGAACAGCTTTATAGTAGTCGTTATGATTTGAAACAGCACAACAACACCAACCTTACCTTGTTCCCTCCTTGCCTTATACCGTGCACTGCGATTTGTTTACCAAAAATATATGTGAAAGTGGAACAGCCGATCTTACAGATCACCATAGAGTGCACTCTCAACTTTTTTCTTTATCCTCATGAGCCACAACATTGGCCGAACCATGTCGGTTGTCGACGTGTTCTTGTAGCTTAGGTGTCTTCAAATTTGCGTTGGAGAAGCTATTTGACAGAGCATGCACTGAAACGTTTGCAAATCGTCAGTTTCGATGCAAGTGAAATCAAAATCGACGTAGTCATTTTTCCATTTCCTTTTCTTCGACATGCTGCAGCGTCATGATGACAATCAGAAATAAAGAAAAGCTTCTATTATTTTCTCCATTCGCAATTACGTGGATGAGACCTTCACGTCTCTCCAAATTATCAAAATACTTCCACAAGAATAACAATTCATTCCAATGTGAAAGGCAGAAAGGCAGTGCGTACGGCTCCTGTCCTCTGCAATCGATTCACCTCAGAACTATTTACAAAGAATGACGAAATGCGGAATCGACTTGTATATCTGCTACTCTTAGGCTATCTGAAATTTGTCCAGAAAAATAATTACTGCGTCAAAAAACAAAACCAATATGTGCAGTAGTTAGTTCATTCTAGCAAAAATAACTACAAACTCATAAATATGAAGAATAGATTGCAATCAATTCCTAGGCGAATGGTTAATATCGGGACACTTAGGTATGAACGAACCTCGGCCGGTTTGTCTTTAAACCACTGCAAAACAAAAAAAAAGAAAATCTGCAGGAGAGTAATAAATGCATCAATTTTCGGTCATACAGGCGGACGCTTCTGACACCCCCCGGAATGACATCTCGCACCGGTAAGGAACCCTGATCTACTGCATTTTTTCAATAAAGAGAATTGCAACGGGAAAATCACAAACTTTTTCTGGGCAGGTTACTTCACTATACTACGAAGAGTAAATATTTCATCAGAATATGGATCAACACGAAATTTCTATTTATTCACTAGCTGAATAATCTTGTGTGTCTTTCGGAAGTAAAATTTCGCGAATTGATCTCGTTGTCATGATATTGGTATTTTTGCTAAAACAAAGTTTACTGTGTTTTCAAACGCAGGTGAACTTGCGTAAATTAACATGATATAAAAGAAATGGATTTCACATAAAATAAACGGAGATAATAAAAAACCATAGCTTTAATCGCATAAATCGACACATTAAATGCAGGAGAAAACGTTCGCAATAGGCATACGTATTGCAAAAGTGCTTTTAGTTTCTGGTTTCTTAGTCTTAGCAATTGTTCTTTTCAGCTACGAAAAAAACGAACTGAAATTTCTCTCTACATGCAGTTGGCAGATCTAACGAGCTGACGAAGAATCTAATCCAACGAAAGAAGAGCTTCTCGATCTTCAGACAATTTGCATTGAGAAGTTGCAGGAACTGTTTGATGAGCATAAGAGCAAGTACGCTCGACCCGGATGCAAGCTGGTCATTTCGTGAAGGGCTTTGCTTCCTGAGCAAGAGAATATGAGGTGGCGGACGACAATGCGCTCAGTGGCTCTTTTGCGTTTCTCCAATAGTCGTTGGACCTTGCGAAGGTTTTCGGTTTTGAAACTTCCCGGTAAAGATGAAGCTTGTAAAAGTCATGGTGTTCCTCTTTTTACCGTTTCATATCAGACGCTGTTTGCAAAGAAAAGTGAAATTCAAGTTATACATTTGTTTCACAAACTGTTACAGTAGAATTTGCCTAATTCGTAACCTCAAGGGGAGTAGAAAAAAGTGACGTTTTAGGCGAAGTGAGAGATATGAAACATCCATCAGAAAGAAGAAAAAAGCAAAAACGGAAGTATGAAGAGAAAAAGGCAATGACTTCAAATATTGACTATAAAAAAGGCCTATCCAGCCAAAAATAGCTAGCTGGCCTTGGGCCTTCTCACGAGAGATTCCGCGCAGAAGGTTTACAGAAAGGCACTCCCCTCTTTTGGGTTTAAGAGGTGGCATCCTCATTGAATGACCTTCCATGAATGGTGAAGGCAAGACGGTGGCGAACCACAGTACAAACGGTGAAAGCTCGACTATGGCGAACCATAGTGTGAACGATGATGGCTCGACTGTGGTGAACCACAGTTCAAACAAGATACATGACGTAATGTCATGAGTTTGGGCGGTGCGCCTGGCGTGAGATTGTGAGAGCGGATGATGCGATGTGTGGTGTGCGACTTTGTGAATGCTGTGCGAATGCTGCACATGATTGTGCGAATGCTGAGCGTGAGTGGTGCTCATAACTTCGTGAGCGGTGCGTGTGACTTTGTGAGCGGTTAGCGTTGCGAGCGGTGTGAGCGAAGTTGTGACTGCAAACATTATGCCTGGTTTGGTTTTACTACGATAAATGATATGTACACTCTTATCTTTTATGCATGACTATATGTTATACTAATTTTATATTTGAATTTTGTTGACTTTCATTGCGTGGATTGATGCATGCCTAATATTGATGCAACACAACCTTATTAACCATAAAATGAATAAGCATATATATTGTATGAAAGATGGCAAAGCTGAACAAAACTGATTAGGATAAGTTGCCCTTTCACCTCTAGGTGCACAGAGCAATAACTTTCCTTGGATTGCTTTTAAGCGCGAACCTTGTGGATAGTCGGGACAAGCTTTCCTCAATAGGCAACATTTTAAGCGTATATACTTATGACATAAAACCCGTTGTCAACTAGTTTTAAGAATGACAGTTTTCCAACGAATCAGCCTTGCATAAGTTTTCTCACTTAAACGTTATTTATTCATGTATGCCAAATACGAATGTTTTTTGAATAATTTCTGCCATATTGAGCACTTGATATGTTATGTTTTTTTCGATTTAGCACTTGTACTGTTAAATCTCTCCTATGCAGCACTTGGTAGTGCAGCGATTTGCGCTGATGAGTTGACACGTTTATCCAGAAGTACTGCTTATGGCTTTTGATTGATGTGCGTGTTTTCATCGTTGCGCTCACCACGTCCCTTGGAACGGTTTCATTCTGTTATGCAGGGGGATTGAATCACTTTGCTTCGGTTGGTGAGCTTTTGTTCGGGTGTTGAGCTGTTGAGCGAGTTCTTTGTTCTGAGGAGGTTCGTCGTGATAGCGTTAGGAGGTTTGGTTGTCGTGGTCTTTGCCAGTTGCGTGCTTGCTTACTCCTGCTCATTGCTTGTTATTATTTTCCATTTCCCTTTGTTTATAGCCCAAGCGTTCGTCAGTTGAAGGTTGCAATTATTTCTAACAACCGAGTTCAGACTTTAGCACGTACGTGCTCTCTGCACCTGGCTATGGATGACGAGACGCTCGATGCGTCTGAATACTACAGGGACACGCAGTCTTTCGGTCATTGAGAAAACGGAAATCGCAATTAGATTCAAACAATAGTTTAGCACCTACTTCCAGCAAGCAGAACAATGCGGTAGAGCTGCTACCGGTTGTTCTTCAAGCCAAAACTGACAGACTTTTAAAGACATATAGCCCGATATTCATTGATAATTGTCTTAAAAAATGTATCGGTCCGTACAAAGCTTGCTCTCCTTTGAGTAATGNCAATCTAATTGTAACCTGCTCCAGTGCTCAGCAGGTNAAAACTCTCTTAAGCTGTACTACACTTTCTGACGGCACTAAGACAGTCGAGGTTGTAGCCAGTTCCCTTAAGCCCGTTGGAGCTAAGGGTGCTATATACAACGTTCCGTTGGAAATCTCTACTGAAGAAATTTTACAGGGTCTCACAGGCCAGANTGTTAGTTTTGNGAAGCGTTTCCGAGTTAAATGTAAGGATTCCTCTGAGTTCAGAGATTCCACATAAGTTTTCCTCCAATTTTCCACTGCCGACTTGCNCGCAGAAGGTCGGCTTGGCTATATGCTTTTCAGAGTTAGGCAGTTCATCCCAAAGCCGTTACGGTGTTTCAAGTGTAATCGTTTCGGTCATGTAGCAAGTCATTGAAGAGGTAGGGCACGTTGTTCAAACTGCGGTGTTGAGCATAAATATAGTGAGTGTGAAGCTGACACCGCGCAGTGCCCAAACTGTGGAGGCAATCACTCCGCTAATGATAAAGCCTGTCCTTGATATAAACAGAATAAAAAATATAAACTACATCTAACCTGTCCTATGCTGACGCGTGCAAAGAGTTCTCCAAGTCCAGAGCTATTCCGGGTCCTAATTTACAGTCCAAGTCAGATTCCCCCCCTCTCAACATAGATTTTAGGACGACCGCCAAACACCAGACCCTCTGATAATAGTACCCAGGTTAATCTTCCACTCAATGTTCCGCTCGTACAGGATGAGAATGTTGTTACTGAGCAAATGGATTTTTCTAGTCTACTGTTTGGCAACCCAGTCACTTTTCTTGCCTTTCTCGCTGAGGTAAGTAAACGAACCATTCTGGCAACAGACAGAAATGACACGGTCGATGTATGTCAAATCATCACAGAGGCAGCTGGTGGACGTATGGGCTTACCGGTGGATGCCAAACAGTTGAACCTCTTTTCTAGTTAACAATGGCCTTCACAATTTTACAATGGAATGTTCGGTCTATCTCTAAGAAATGGCCTGAATTTAAAAAATATTTATCAACGTTGGACCACTTACCAGACTTAATCTGCATTCAGGAATCTCATCTGACACCGAAATACCGGCCTTCCCTTCCACACTTGTCTAATGCGCAAAGATCGACCTCCTTCCACGGGAAAAGGTGGGGCTTACTCGTTTGTGTAAAATCATCCCCAGGCTTTTGGAAATCGATGTGACCCTTCCAGCCGGCAATAATCTTGAGTTCTTGGGATTTAGCATTCATGGATTTTCCATATTTAACGTCTATAATCCCCATTCCAACATTTTGCATTCCACAATTTTCGACTTCTTATCCACCTTTGCTAAAGTCATTCTATGCGGTGATTTCAACGCTCATCACGGAATGTGGGGCAGTAAGTGCACGAACAGTAACGGCAAGGTTATGGTAGATGTCATAGACAAGCACAATTTGGTTATCCTAAATACCACAACACCTACCCATTTCTCACTCACTGGACAAAATATGTGCAGTTTCTTAGATCTTGTCCTTGTATCCTATTCCTGTGCTTCAAACTGCGTCTCCACGGTTGCAAATGAGTTTTTGGGCAGTGACCATTCTATCGTCCTCACCGCTGTTGAAGCGTCCACCACGCCACAAGAAAATGCCATCCCAAAATGGAATTTTTCCAAAGACGATTGGCGAAAATTCAGCGCCTATTGTGATCAAACACTGAGTTCATTCTCATTCTCCTTGGATTATTCCTACTGTCTGTTTGAAACCAGTGTTCGTGAGGCCGCACTAGCCGCCATCCCTCACTCCAAACAGTCTCATAAAATTCCTGTACGTTGGTGGAATAAACAGCGTGACATTGCAGTGAAAAACAAAAAACATGCTTTTAATAGAATGAAGCGCACCAGATTGCAATGTGATATTATCATTTTCAAGAGATGCAGAGCCAAAGCTAGGATAGTCATTCTCGAGGCTAAAACATCTTCTTGGCAACAATACTGCTTTTCATTCACGTCCAACTCCAATCTCTCTCACGTTTGGCAAGTAATCAAAAGCTTTTCAGGACAACGTTCCTCTCTTCACATCCCTACGTTAGTAGCAAATGGTATCTCGGGGAAAAATAGCCAACACAAGGCAAACATTCTGGCAAACCAGTTCGTTCTGGTTCTCTCCAGCAGTCCTTCAAACTACACTCCGCATTTCGTTCACTCAACCCTGCCAAAAAAATAGCGAAACCTGCAACACCCTTTGTCATACCCTCTGCTGCAAGACACACAACATAACCAAGCCTTTTCAATTGACGAACTACTCTCTGCTCTCAAAGATACAAAAAATACTACACCCGGTCTTGATAACATCTGTTATGAAATGTTTAAACACATGTCTGTCAACTCTCTCGCAATGAAACTACGGTTATTCCACAAAATATGGTTCACAGAAAAAATTCCGTCTTGGCTGCACTCCATCATAGTTCCTATTCCAAAAGCGCACAAACCTACGCAGATGCCTTCCTCATACCGTCCAATCTCTCTGACAAGCAACGTTTGCAAATTTTTCGAAAAAATGGTCGTCCGTCGCCTCAAATGGTTCCTAGACTACAATAATATTTTGTCTCTCACCCAGTCCGGCTTCCGGCAGCGCCGAAAAACCACAGATCACCTTCTCCGTCTCCATGACATTATTCACAAGTCCTTGGCGAACAAACGCAACGTTCTGGCCGTATTTGTTGATGTCGAAAAATCTATGACATGGTCAACAAAACTGTTCTTTGCTTAAAACTACTTACCTATGGCATTACCGGTCGCATGTTTCAGTTCATCCGTTCTTTTCTTTCAAATCGCACTTTTGCAAGTTAGAGTTGGATTTGCCTTGTCAATGACTAAACTCCTGGAAAATGCAACCCCCAAGGCAATGTCCTTAGCCCTGTACTTTTCTCCTTGATGATCAATGATCTGCCAGACACCACCACCTCTCCTTGTGCTTTGTACGCGGATGACTTTTGTTTCTGGGAACATGGATCGGATATCACAATTCTAAACCAGCTTTGCCTACGATCTTTGACCAAATTATGCAAATGGTGTGATGAAAATGGTTTTAAAATTTCTGGTGCAAAATCTGATGCCGTATTATTTACAAAAAAAACACAAACCACAACCGATTACGTTGCTTTTACAGGGCAATGCCGAGCTTCCCCTGAAAACTGAGTATAAATACTTAGGACTTACAGTCCAGAGAAACGGCACATACGCATTACACATACAAAAAGTAGCAGCTAAATGCCGGGCTCGCCTGAATGTCATTCGCTTGTTAAAAGGCACTTCTTGGTGTGCAGGTAAACGACCACTGCTCACAATATACAGGTCGTTAGTTAGATCTGTGATAGAGTACGGCATGGAAGCTTATTTTGTCTCTTCTTCCAATATGTTAAAACCCTTAGTTAAAATACAAAATGATGCACTGCGTTTGTGCCTTGGAGCCATGCCTAGCACTCCAGTAGTGTGTCTCTAGTACGCATGCGCTGAAATGCCCTTGTTCATCAGACACAAGATACTATGTCTAAAATAGAAAGCCCACCTTTTGACATTCCGTGACCATCCCTGTGTGTCATTAATCAAAGACTGCTGGCAAGAGCGATTCCCAGATACAGCTGATTTCTGTCCTTTCAACTTGTTCACGAAGACTGAGTTCAATCAAAATAATTTCATTGGCGACACACTGCAAATCTCCAATCTTCCTTCGTGGTTATTCCGAAAACATGTTGTCGATCTCACTCTTTTACATTTCGTTCATCAAACTCGGTCTGTTTTCATTGCACCTGTTTTTGCATCGCATTTGCACAACATGTATGATCAGTTTTATATCACAGCTGCATCTCATTACTGCCTCAAAACATTTTGCAGCTACAGCTACATTTTAGTTGTACACTTTACAGCAGGGGTTCTCAACTTGTTTCTCCCGTTTACCCCTTGCCAGCTTCCCAACATAAAATTTACCCCCTGTTTTTTTGTTTACTCACTAGCGCTGTAGACAAAAACAAAGTATTGTAACTTTAGCATCATCAAATTTACCCACAGAATAAGCAAAAAATTTACTTCCAAGGGGTAAATTTACCCCCGGTTGAGAACCCCTGCTTTACAGCATTAACAATTTGAGGTTTACAAAAATTATGGTTAGTTGGAATGGTGAGTTACCACTACTAAATGCTCCTAATGTTAAAATGTTTCTAAATCTACCCAAATTTGAATGAAGTTGTTTCAGTTGGCCCAATTTTGATTTGGGCTGTTGTAATTTGCTCAAATATTTATAATATATG
>JGI24158J21664_10008609_pt1 | contig 13588 bp, 4 predicted proteins | sample Ectturendosymbi3_FD_21664 | JGI IMG/M metagenome (IMG submission 21664) | reverse complement strand
AAAGACTAACTTCTGCTTGATCGTATTTTGCAAAAGTGAGAGATGAACGTGCATTTACATTTTAAAATAAGTTTCCGTATTCCTGGAAAGTGCAAGTGGGGTTTATGAATTCATCTGAAAAGAATTATCACTTTAAGTAAGTAACTAATACAGCTGGAGGTCGGAGTCGGCCCGGAGTCGGAGTCGGAGTTGGAGTCGGAGTCGGATAATCGAAATTGCCAGGAGTCGGAGTCGGAGTCGGAGTTGGATGACGGGACTTCCGACTCCACAGCCCTGGTTCGGCCATAATGACTTCGGCTATATTGTCATTTCACCTATAGCGACGCTTTTTGTCGGTCCTCGCAGAATATTTTGTTCGTCTAGCGACAGTTGCAAGTTTTCTTTACAGTTGAAGTGTAAGCTCGGCTACGTGGAGCAACCACAAAAATCTTTATGTCCGAATAGGAACGCACTTACGTTAAGCGGCCAATCATTGAGCCGTGACAGGTTTGACTTGAGAATGGCATAAAGCAGGGTCTCCAAGCTGCGGCCCGCAAATCCATTTTGTCAATAACGAAAAATACTATTTTTACGAAAATTTCTTGATTTGGTAGAATAACCTATCCTGAAGGACATAGGCGTCTGCAGCAAATTTTTCACTTATTTACGGCAAAGTCGTTTTTCACGGCAACGTCGATATTTTGCTTATCCTTTTCAGTTTTCTGACGATGCAATGCAAATAAACATACTCATGCTTCTTTTCACACAGTATAAAACTATGTGGCTTACCTCTTAGCAGTCGCTGTCTCGCTGCATTAACTGCCAAAATGTCTGCGTTCATCAGTCACTTGCGGCAAAACGCGCAATATCGTAACTTTCAGTGAACATTAGAAGATTTGTTGCCATTTTATTGTTACACAATAAAGACTAACAGTTGAACAACGCGCTAGGAAGTTTCGCAATCTGCCACTGCAGGGAAGTGCACGGACATGAGTGAACTCCAAACTCATCACTGCGCATGACACCAGAATAGTGAACCTGGCTCTTGTGCAGTTGCTACAGTGTGTCATACGGGCAAATAAACTGTCATTGCAAGGATTGAATTAATTAATTGGAATTTAACTGATGACTTCAGTTTTTCTAGAAATGTTTGTTTCTTTGACCCAATTTCCACGGGGGAACGCCCGTTTTGCGCCTGTGCCCGAAACAATCACATTACGTAAGATGTCTGGCCCTCGAACTCTGATTTAATAGCTTATATGGCCCTAGGACAAAAAAGTTTGGAGTCCCTGTCATAAAGGACTGCGCAATCAATAACAAGCAAATCGTTACATAAGCTTTACTGTACAGCAAGGCTGCCCAACAGGCGGCCCGCATGCGGCACACGAGGTTGTTTTAAGTGGCCCGCAATGTAATAAGTTTGTAAGCAGACTTTTTAATTTTTTAGTATTTTTTATACTTCCGCCCAGTTGTAAAAATTTTCAGCCCAGTATCACCGAATTTTAGGCACTGGGCGACACTGAAATTTTTGTTTCAATTTAAAAAATCAGAATGTTTTAATTTACACAACACACATAAAAAAAGTAATTGCCAGACCTTATTTCTTTATTCTGAGAAGCAAAATAACTGAAAAACAATAACAGGTCAGAAATTTCACAGAGTCAGCTCAGAAATTTCGCTTGACACCGGCTCTGCTCTGGACTATTTTTGGCTTCTTCGCTGATGTGTTGTTTCGTTATGCATCACCAATCGCGCGATTAACCACAACAAACACTACTCCTACTTGCCGCAAAATTAGCGCATGTGGGACTGGGATTGCGGTGGAGGTGGAATTGGAGGAAACTGTAATGGCAGTGGCTACAGAACCGTCCTTGAAACCTTATTCGACCATCTCCTCTAACGTGACAGTAACACACGAGGAGAATGCAGTGGGCTTGGTAGAAACATAGATAACACGAAAGGTAAACCTAACCCTGACCTAAAAACCCTAACATTCAATAGCCCTAACCTAACCCTAACATAACCCTATAACTTAACTGTAGTGCTAATGCTAAGATAACCTAACCCTAACCTAGCCCTAACATAACCCTAAGCTAATGCTAAGCTAACCCAGCACTAACCTAACGCTAGCCCGTAAACCTAACCCCTAAAGCAAAAGTTTGGAAAGTTTTGAAGAAGTAAAGAAAAACTAGTCCCATGGATTAAAACATGCAAGCAGTCACTATTAGTATTACAAAAACGCAAGGCACCAAGTTCAGAGGCGAACCCACTGGCATGGCAGACTTGAAACCTATTTATCCATTATGATTATGCTATAGGCCAATACCGCTTGAGTGACAAACTGACCGCTTTATTCGAAACATGTCATGTGAGGCGATATGGTGGAATAAGCTTTGAAATGAGAAGATCCATGGATGGTTTCATAGCCACTTTCTTAATGTATTAACATTTGATTGTTGGCAGTGGCTGCAGGTGTGCCTGTGGACCTTCTTTATATTTGAAACCTTATTAATCCAACATCTGCAACATTACAGTAGCGCACAACGAGAGTGCAGTAGGTTGGTGGAAACATACTAAATGTAAAAGGTAAACCTAACCTTAACCTTAATCATAGCCCTAATGCTAACCTAACACTAAGCTAACGCTAACCCCTAATCCTAAGCCATAAACCGAAAGTTTGGAAACTTTTGAAAAAAGAAAAGAAAAAGTGGTCTCATGAATTAAAACATGCAACCGCTACTACCAAAATGAAAGTACCCAAGGTGAGAGCCGAATCGAAAACCTTTGACACAGCAGACCTCCAACACATCTGCTACGCTATGACGTCAGTGTTGCTTGAGAGACAAACTGAACGTTTTATTCGAACTGTATCATGTGAAGTGCCTGATTAGTCAGTACTTTGATTGTTTTCTGGTCTTGCTATAGTATTTGTTTTTGTAATGAAATGTTGTGTTCTGAATGCATTGCTCTCTGCCTCACAACCCTTATTGTTGTTTACTTCCTTCACCCATGAGGTATGTTTAAAAAATAATGGGATTGTATGTGCTGCATGAGTTATGTGTCCATTCGGAATTAGCGCTGCACGTTACAATGTAAGGTCAACCTCTCATGAGTTTTCAACTGCAGTTTCAGCTTTCTGTGTTAACTGTATGTTCTTCTACAAGCTTTTATTTATAGTTAGTTTAGTGTTGATCAAATGTGAAAAATTTTGCCTACAATTTTTGCTGTAACACAATGAATACTGAACAACAAACCAATTTGAAATTTCTTGTTTGGCTTGGAAAAACTCTAACAGAAGCACTCAGATTACTGCAGGATGTGTATGGGGATGGCATGATGTCGAGAGCTCGGGCTTTCAAGTGGCACAGGAGATGGAGGAAAGGGAGGATGTCGAAGATGACGCCAGAAGCGGGAGACCTGCCACAAGGAGGACCGAAGAAAATGTCGAGCTTGTTCACTAGAAGGTGCATGGTCGGTGATTGCCGCCTGACAGTTAGAATGATTGCAAATGAGTTGGATATGAACTGTGAAAGGGTGTGGACAATCATTGTAATGAAAGATCTGGGGATGAGGAAGATCTGTGCAAAAATGGTTCTGAAGTTGCTGAAAGAAAAGCAGGAAGAGCAGCGTGTGCAGGTATGTTATGACATCCTGGAACAACTCAAAACCGAATTGAACTTGCTGGAGCACAGGTGACGAGTCATAGATCATTGAGTACGATCCGGAGACCAAGTACCAGAGTCTTCAGTGGAAAAGTCTAACATCATCAAGGCCGAAGAAAGTGAGGATGGCCAAGTCAAAAATCAAGGTGATGTTGATTGCTTTCTTTGATGTGAGGGGCATTGTGCACACAGAATTCTTATCACAGGACCAGACCATCAACCAGCACATTTACAGGGACGCATTGCGACTTTAAATGTGGTGAGTGCAAGAGAAGATGTGACAAATGCATAAAAAAATCATGGCTACTTCACCATGACAATGCTCTGGTGCACATGCGCTGAGCATCCAGGAATTACTTGCCAAAAATAACATTGCTGTGCTGGAGAAACCTCCATACTTACCAGACCTGACTCCCTGTGATTTTTTCCTGTTCCCTAAGCTCAAGGGAATCATGAAAGGAATATGTTTTCCTGACGTAGAAGCCATTAAAATAGCCGTGACGAAGGAGCTCCGAGTGATCCTGGACAGGTCTTTCCAGGAGTACATGGAAGCATGGCAGAGGAGGATGCCAAAGTGCGTAAAATATGAAGGGGATCACTTTGAAGGCGATATGTTGCAGTTTACAACTTGTATTTGGAATAAAAGATTTATGCGCACAGTCTCATTACTTTTAAAACACACCTCACATGTGCTTGCTTCACCTACTCATCTGTACATGCCTCAACTCTTCACCCATTGCTTGCCCACCATCATCTGTGTTATGTTGATGTCTATTGTGTATGTACTATAAAACAACTGTTTTATGTACGTTTTTTATGTGTAATATTCTTTGCCCTTTATTATATTGTTTTTGTAAATGTTTTTATCACCATGTTTCTCTTGCATGCTCTCTTTTGTGTAAATTTTTTGTTTGGGTACCAGTTTCTTTTCATGTGTTAGAAAAAATTGTTAATGGATGGTGATTTGGTTATATTATAAGCCTACAGTTATTGCTTAATTCACATAAAGCAACAAGCGGACACGTATAGTATGACATTGCCAATTACCTTTGCTTTTCAATTATCCTCCGCATTATTGAATTATTCTGTTGCTTGTTGTAACCTGTTGCAATATCTGAAATATCTGACTGGCTGATATGATTACCACCGATGTCTTCTATCTTCTTGGCAGCCGTTGATTACTCTGTCCTCTGCTGTCTATGTAATGTATGTAGGCAAATATGGTGTGTCATCCTGGTCTATGGATAACTGTGGTATTTCCTCATCATCTGTACTATTTGAAATGGCTTTCACCATATGTCATAGATGAAAGTCCTGTGCAAGGCAGGTTAACTGGCACAGGTTCTAGGTACCCACATTTGCAGGTGTGTGCAAGAAGCCGCAGAGCTATGCACGCAGGTGTGAGGAGGCGCAAGTTGAACTTAATGCAGGGTGGGTGTGGGATAAAAACTTCTTTATGTGGGCAACTGAATGTTGACTCAGTGCACATAAGATTAAAGTGATGTGAGCAAGTTTGGGACCACGTGCCTAAAATTTGGTTTTTACAATAAATTGGGAAAATTGTTATAAATGTTATCATGCATTATCTTTAATGTTTCAAAAAGAGTTTTGCATAAAAGATGATTCAGTTACAACCTTTATGAATGAGCTTTTTAATGAACTGCTTCTCTTGGAAGCAAAATTATTCAAGTTTCTCTCAATCTCAACTGGTATATCAGAAAATCGTAAACAGATAAATGTAAAATGGACACTGCCAACATTTTATTGAATTTAAAGTCAACTTCATCAGGGTAAAAAAACAAGAGTGACATGCCATCTGCCAACCAACCGTCAAAAAATACACCAGTTGAGCTTTTAAATATACTGTGAATTAACCCGTTGTCCTTGGAATTGCAAGAAATTTCTCTTAAGTTTTGCTGCTTAAGACAGGTGAAAAAGGGGATTATGTGTTGTGGAGAGGTCAAAAATTGTTACCATGCATGGAAAGGAGTATTCAGATAAACGAATGTAAAAAAACTGAAGTTTAGCAAGACTGTAATCCATCAGGCGATTGTCAGATTCAAAATGTTTTTCAGGTTTTGCACAGAGCTGGTAGGCCCAAGGTTACTAGCCAAAGAGATGATCATATGAAGAAGAGGATGGTAGTGCACTCCCCTTTGACTTCAAGCAAAAAGATTCGAAAAGCTTTGTTACGCAGATGCCAGTATATCTACCATAAAACATTGTTTGAGTGATGAATTTGGGCTCAAAACCTATAAACTTCTCAGAAATCCTGGGCTTACATGTTCCATGAAAGCTAAAAGATGTGTTTTTGCAAAAGCTCACCTTGGTTTGACTGCTGAAAACGGAAGGAAATTATTATTTTCCATCTTGCAAGCATTTTGTTAGAAGACCCAGTTGGTGTCAGATATGAAGGTTGTTACATAGTCCAAAACATGAAACACTCTCCAAGCATAATGGTCTGGCAAGTGGCGATCAATGTCTACAAATTGTATAGCTGTCTATATTTCCTCCAACCAGGTATACACGAATGGCACCCAGTGTTTTGATCTCCCCAAAGGCAAGTTATTTATTCACACGGTGATGTATAAATTGCAATGTTTTCATGTAAGATGTCGATAACACTCCAAGCTGTAGGTCAAAACCAGTTAAAAACTTTCTTCAGGAGAAAAACGGTGATGTCATGGACTTGCAAGGAAACAGTCCTGATTCAAATTCGATAAAAAATTTGTGCAGTGATAAAAAAGTAGTGACAGATCATCATCCTACCAGCGTAGAATCACTAAAATCAACAATAAAAATTGTTTACTTGAAAAATCCCCTCAGAGTTCTGCTGCAATCTTGCAGATAGCATGCCTTGCATAATGGATGCAGTAGCAAAAAATAGGGGAGGTCATACAAACTATTTAAAAAATAAAATTATTCATATTTAAAAAAAAAATACGGTGTGTTATGTGTTTATAATCAAAAATCGATAAATACTCAGAAGATGAAGTAGAAATGTCAAAAAAACAAACAAGTCGTCAAGAATCAAAATGCAACTAGAATGAAAATTATTGGGTGGCCTTAAACTTTTGAACACAATTGTATATCCATTCAATAAAATAATTTACCTTATTTTTTGCATTTATTTACATGCTTGGCTTGAACATGTGGGCCAATTTATAAAGGTTACTACAAGAATGCAAAATGATTAACTTTTGCTCAGTTTGCATGTTTTTATTTTATACAGATCTAGTTATTAGATAAGTTGCTGGAGGTGTTGTTATAATGTAGTGTGAAGGTTTGGTTGTTTGAAGATGTTTGTTGCACTGATGAGACAACATGATAAACAATTGACAGTGACAAAAGATGTTGCTTTAGCTTATAAACGCAACGACTGTGAAGTTTTGCTGGCTGTGAAGGATTGCTCTAGTCAGAGTGGCAAAGAAAAGTTGAATCAAAAACATGCTGTTTTTTATATACCTGGGGATTTCTCAAAAATGCAAAAACTTCTTAAAAAAAAAGTTGTTGCTGATTATATATGTCAGCTATTACTAAAATCTGACCAGGCATCACCTGCTTTGAAATCTAAGCGCATCATTCATGCAGCAGCAAGGCAAGTTTATGTTGATGGAACTCCTCATAATATTGCATTATATGTTGTCCCAATACTTGTGAGACAGGATATTGATTTGTTGCTTCAAAGTGTAGCTCTTTCTGAGAAAAAATTACGGTTTGTTCTGCTGCACAAAGCTTTAGTTGATGTTACCCAGGGAGAAAATCCATATCCTTCAGAAACAAAGCAATTGGTTGAGCTTGTAAGTCAATGGTATAAAAAACAATTTTTGCGACCTAGTGCTCTCACTGCTCTTTTTCGGCCTTCAGCATTAGAGAGAATACAAGAAAATGTCACAAACCCTGCTTATGCTGCTGAACAGAACCAAGGATGGTTTCTTTTGGAAAACAACCTCACACCAGAGGATGTGATGGAAAAAATGAAAAATTTAGATAAATGTGACTATGTGGTTTATAATGCTTTGTATGGAACAGACTCAGCACCATACAATCAAGTAGAAATGCTTGTGACAAATCCATTCTTTCGGCAAGCAGAGCCCAGCTATGAAAACATCAAAGTTCCTGATCGAGAAGAATGGTTCAAAGGTGATCAACCTGCAGAAGAACTTGGAGAACTTAGTTGGGTTGAAGAATTTCCTTTGCATAGAGCTGCTGCTGATGGAGACATACCATCACTACAGCAACATCTTCAAACTGATTCAAGCAGAGTGGAGGCATGGGATCATGAAGGTTGGGCACCTGTACATTATGCCTGTTGGTATGGCAGAGTAGAAACTGTAAAAGTTCTGTTAGAAGAATGGAATTGTGACCCTAATTTGTGCAATAAAAACAAGACAAGCCTGCTCCATTTGGCTGCTGGGTGTGGCCATGTTCAAATTGTCAAATTATTATGTGACCATCCTTTCATTGACAGACATGCAAAAGATAAGCAAGTCAGATCAGTTATTGAGTGTTGTGAACAAATTAGATCAAAAGACTGGGTGAAATGTGTTCAGTCATTGAAGGAGCTCAATCATAAACCTTATCAGAAACTTACTGTGCTTAAAATGGATGGTTCAGAAAAAGTGTTGGAATTGAAACATGGAAGCAACACACGGGCAAAAGATGTACTAGACAATTTACATCTTCCAGCAATTTCTAAGCAATACTTTGCTTTGTGGATAACTTCCAGCAGCTTACACTTACAATTAAAGCAAGAGCACAGTTTGCTTCGTGAAATACTCAAATGGCCTGAAATCCTAATCAGCTTGAGTGGTGTTTCCTTAGAGGCATGTGTTAAGGAAAAACCTCGCATTGTTTTGAAACGTGATGCATTGTTGCTTCCAAACATTGAGGAAGGGGTTACAGACATTATGTCTATCAGGCTTTTATATGAAGAGGCTGTAGCTCAGGTTTTAAGAGGTCTTTATCCAAGTACTGAAGAAGTTACATTGGCTATGGCATCAATTGTCATGAGAATATTGCACGGACCATATGACTCTAAAAGACACAAACTTTCATTTGTGTCTGATGATGTTGCTTCTCATGTTATCCCTGGAAACATACGGACTCGTGCCTATGGGTGGGTGCATAAACTTTTGACCCAGTACAAAGAAATTAGTGAACAAGGTCCAGGTGAAATTTCAGAGTTGCAGTTACTTTACTTGAGATACTGCTGGACTCAAATTCCAGCATATGGTTCTGCATTTTTTTACGGTTATGCATATGCAACACGAAATCTTGGTGCTGAGCGAATTCAACGAATTGTTCCACTTTATATTGGGGTGAACCACAGAGGTATTCATTTTATAAAAGTTGAGAACAAAGCACTTTTGGTGTCACTCAGTTATCACTCCTTAGAATGGAAGCTAAATGATAAGGAAAATCTGTTTCATTTATGCACAGTTGATCAGAAAATAAACATGGTGATTCACACCCCTCAAGCTGCTTTGGTGTGTAGCTTAATGGAAAAGTTATGCAATGCTGCATGTTAATCTGCTTCTCCATAGTGTTTTTAACTACTATGTTAAGTTGTTTTGTTCACATTTCCTAAAATTTTGCAGTTTTCTTGTTAGCAGTTTTTGTGTTGGGGAAGATAATCTAAAGCTTGGCTCTGTGTAGTCCCCAATGTCATGTCAAGCTTTCCTTGCACTTTTAACTCTTTTTTGTGATATTGATGAATGTCAGTTCAATGTTATACATGTTTGTTTTATCTTTTAAAATGTTTGTCCATCTACAGCGCTTCGGAATGACCAGTGTGCTATGTAACTCATGCTCAGTTTACATGTATTTATGGGGTACCAGAAAATTGTTAGTGGTATCTAAGTTTAACAGCCTAGTAATGAATATTTTTACCTTCCTAATTAGCAGGTGTATGCTACATTACCAATAGCCTTTGAAGTTGCATTTTGTTTTTTTTTAAATTAATAAACTTGCATGGTTTTGCTACTGACTTGAGTGTATAGACATTTAAAACAACTAATTTTACCAAAGAAAATGCCAGTTAATAAGTTAAATTACTTAGCCTTTGCTATATGGCCAATCACGATTTGACACAAGTGCTTTTTGTCCATGCATTAACATATCTTTTCTTCTAAAAATAAGATACTGTGTAATTTGTTTGTATCTTTAAATTAATATTATGTTCTTATATAAATTTTAACATCAAATTAACTTTGTTTCAAGTAAGTATTTGTTTACACTATGAACCATGAATTTCTTGATTGAGCTATTTATGCTTCTACAATGTTTAGATCGTTTTTAAATGTTCATTATTACATATCAAATTATTGGGTTTAAGCATGTTTTTCCACATTTTCCAGGCTTCTGACGTTTTGATGTTTAAAATTAAGTCTTGTAATGCTTCAAGTTGCTGCTAAAGAGGTACTTTTTGTCTAGTTTGTAGAAAAGCATTATGTGTTCTTTGTATTATATGTGTATGTTAACTGACCTTTTGTTGACATTGTATATTACAGTAATAGTTCAAGTTTTTGAAATTGGCTAATAATTTTTGTCATTAAACATGTGATGTGGTCATTTTATCAGGATACCACAATCAGTGTTGTGGGATAGTGTTTGTGTATCAGTAATGTTAAGCTTTTTATCTCCCTTATTGGTTTGTTATGTACTGTGGCGTTGTTCGGCACCTGACATTCACTGTCAGTTGACTGGATTTGATGCAGCAACCTCGGTCTAATCACAGTATAGCAAATATTGCCATATCTAAAGTGATTTATTTTTTCTAGCATTATTTTTTCACTTTGTTTGTCAGGCATCTTATTGCGCTATTCTGGAAATAGTCTTGAAGTTTTCATATTTTTACTTTGTGGCATGTTAAAGATTTTTCTCTTCACATGAAAAAATGTTGCAAGACTATTGTGGCAATGCTTGTGCTGGTTGCTTGAAATGCTTGTTTCTTTACATTTTAGCATACTTTGTTGTTATAGGCAAAACAAATTTAGTATCTTCATATGCGAATACTGAAACTTGGTACAACATCAAGGTGTTTTGATTTGAGTGCATTGGTTGCAGATCTGGTGTTAAAGCAGAGCACATGTGCAGCTAGAATTCTATGCATACATTTACGGATATAGATGATGCTTTTTCTAGTTCTGTTGGAACTTTTTCCAAATGTCAGATTTGGTTGGCACTGGTGCACTATATCTACACGGTAGTGTATATGATTTTGTGTTGTAATAAATTTATTTGTTTCATGTAGAAATGCTGTTTTGTTATTATGAGCATTTATTTATGAAGTTATGGATCATGTCATCTTCTTGCATATTTGTGCTTGTGTGTTTAGATGTATGCACAAATTAGTGTAGGTTTGCTCATGTTTGCATAATTTATGCATCATTCAATAACCATTATTAGTATGTTTGAAGTGATTTTACAATGGAAATATTTTTTATAATGAAAAGATTTTTAAAAATTTTTTACGAAAAAAAGACAAGTTGTTAGAACATCAAATTATAAGCTGAACAGTCTAATAATCAAATTACCAGCCAAAGCAAATGTAGGTGCTAAACTTTTAGTTTGTTGCTTTGGTTGTTGATAATACTTCTATGTCATTTTATTGTTTGACTCGTTTTGATTACATAGAAAACCAGCTAGGGTTGCAGACTAAAATGCATTATGAAAAAGTATGCGAAATTAGTTGTTATGATAGAAGTAGGGTATATAACTTTCAGTCCTATAAGGCCAGTGTTAGTTTTTACGTATTTTATTTTTCTACTGATATATATAGCCATAACTATACTACGTGATTAAAAAGATGAAAAAGGTAAATGAACTGCTATATTTCTACGAAGCACTTCTGGACTAAGATTTTTTCGGTCATAGACTGACATTTTTTAAAAGACCGAAAAAAGTTAAGTCAATTCGGTCAGAAATATAGACCAATGATTAGTGTTATGGCGAGTTTCAATACTACAATGGTATAAGTGACTAAAGTGTCTCAGCAAAAAACCCAGATTCTGGATATAGCAAAGGATATTATTTTTATAAAATGATTTCTATAAATACAATTTACCTACTATAAAAAAGTAGATAAATTGTTATACAAATAAGTCATACTGCAAATTTGTGCCTGTGATGAACATGAGTTTTTGCATTTAGCTGTTATATTTTCTTGTCTAATTTCTGATATACATTGCTGTCTATTCAGATTATCACAGCTCCACAAGTTCTTGTAGTTGTCTTCATTGGTTCTTCTCCTGCAGAGCTCAGCATTGCAAACAATCATGTTGATGGCAAGAGCTCCATTTTAGTTGAAGTATGTTATTACTTCTTATTTGTTACTAGTTTTAAGGCATAAATGTGCATTGGTTGCAGTCATGAGTTACTTCTGGCATGTTTGCTTCAAAGCATTACAATTTTACAAACATTTAAGCAGAATGAGGCTGGTGGACTTAAGTTCTGTAGCATGCATGAAATTCAAGCAAAGAAACTAATCGATAAGTTGTCTTTGTGATTTGTAAAAGATTCCTTTTTATGGTTGCTGCTGTTGCTATATACAGCTGTGGTTTTTAAAGGATGCTGGCATCCCATGATATATTTTGATATAGATGTACCTAATGGTCTGATATTCTGCTAATACTTTTCTTACCAGTAATTAGAGTCCAGCCTATATCTGAATTTTTTCCCTATTTTCATCTAGTTGTTTATACTGCTGGGGCAGCACACCTTCACACTTCTGTATTTTGCATAAGCAAAGAAAAATCACATTTTTTCTAATACCAGATATGTAAGTTGTCTTCTTTGTTTAGCATATGTCACCCCTTGGTTCTACCAGGCTTACTTTTTTCTAGCTGTCATATCCTATAATTTATCTTTGACAGGGCTATCCTTTTTGTCTCATTTTGTGGATTTGAAGAGTAGAAGCATCTTTGGTGTCCCAAATAACTCCCCTAAATGCATTCAAGCTTTTATGTGCACATGCTTGACACAGAAAATTATTTACTTTGGAATGGTGCCCTCAGCTAAAATTTAGAATGTCTATTTGGTAAGCTGGACCATGGTGGATACACAATGGCAACCTATATTTAAGTATGTGTGTATGTGTATATTGTGGAATCGCCCAAACTATGCAATGGGCAAACAACTTCACATGTGCAACAACTCTTGGCAGACCTGTGTACCCCATAAAGGTTTTATTACTGCCTGAACTGTTTGAATAAGGACTGAAGATGTGTTAACTACATGAAACTAGTTTCCCTGTGAAATAAATTGTAATGTATTCACTTGTGTACGTCACTATTGTGGCTTACAACTATTGAAAGACAGGTATGTGCAAGTTTGCATCAGGCAGATTCATCACGAGCTTGCTGCCCAGCTAGAGCTTGTTTTATTATTGTTTTGGATCTGAGAAGTCAGTCCCTACTGCTATTGCTTTCCACAAATGCTGGCATTTACTAAAGCAAGAGAACAGTTGGGGAAAGACCTACAAGACAAACAAGAAAGAACTCAGGAACTGTACGCCAAAGAAAACTGTGGTTGGCAGAAGAATGGAAAAACAGAATACATGTTTCGTTGTACCCCAGTCTAATTTTTTGTCTTTACACAAGTGTTTGATTTGTGCTGAAGCAAGAGAGAGACTTAATTTTAATCTAGCCAAGCCAAAAATTTATTGAAGTTTACCATGTTGCCATGTGCTTTCTAGACTTCACAAAATGTCACGCACTGACTCATAAACCATGCTGCTTGTTGCCAGCACTGTTGTTTATCTTTACGGGAGTGTATGCTGGCTTTAATGTGCTTTCTGGCCATTGTGAGGCGTTAGATTGGTTAGCAGTTGAGTTTTGCAGAGTTCCAGTTTAATTTATTTGTTTGTGAGCAGACACGAAGTCCATAGTATGAACACACACACTCTGCAGAACGCAGGTTGATAAAATCAGACAATACAGAACGTA
>JGI24158J21664_10008608_pt1 | contig 13588 bp, 15 predicted proteins | sample Ectturendosymbi3_FD_21664 | JGI IMG/M metagenome (IMG submission 21664) | reverse complement strand
TAGACTGGCCGATCCGTTTGAGCCGTTGAACAGCTCTCTAGCGCAATCGGCGGAGGAGCTAGGGCGTTGGTAAGGCAACCGAAAACTGTTGTTTTTTTGCGAAAATTGCCAAAACCACCCAGACGCCAAGGAGTTAAGTTTGGTTCTGATCAATTTTAGGTATGCACCAAAATAGAGATTTTAATTTTGGCAATAAAAAAAGACAAAATTTAGCCAAAACTGGAATGTATTTATCTCAGACTCATGGTCCATACCAGTATCACTAGAGTTAATAAAACCATTAGATACAAAAAAGTTTATTCATAGCACAACATGGCATAGGTATAAGTTAATGTCGACAGGCGATACTGAAGAGAAACATCAAGTGAAGAAGTGTCACATAGTAGGAAAAAATAGAGACTTGTAAAAAAGCACCAGACATTTGAAGTGAGCAGATTAAGCTGTTGAATTAAAATACATATCTCTGAACAAATGCACACGGTTGGTTTTAAATCAAGGCATTAAATACCTTGCCAAAATGTAAGTTGGTACTGACGAACACTTGTTTTGGGAACATAAATTTGATAGATGTTACTGGTTGTGCGTAGACATTTCATTGTCTTGCTGCATTTTTGTTCAGAATGCACTGAACTCTAAGAAGTTACAGACTTTTGCTTATAGAATTTTAACAGTTTTTGAGTATAAGATTTTTAAGTGTGAAAGATTTGGAGAGCCAAGTATTTTGAACACTGTGCGCAAGTTGTTTAAACTTAAGTTTCACCCGTTCTTTTGACTTATCTTGGTATGTTATGGAAGTTACACAAGGCTGTGCAGTGTACACCAGTACTTCAGGGTAATTATTTATGCCTGTCTAATACATCCTGATTTCTGGTAAAAGCCACACCTGGTCAATTCCCATACAATCAAACAGCAAAAACTGTTTGTTAGTCTCAGGTAGATGATGTGAGAGTTATGTGGTAAACTGAAATACAAAAAACAAAAAGGAAATCAACAAGTGCTTTATCAACATGCATCATAAAAAGTTTTGCTACCTCAAATCTGAGACGCTGCTTTGAATGTTTTTTTAACTGCAGCTGGCAACTTCCGTTTTGGGTATGTTTTTGAATTGATGGTTCCCTGTTGCAACTTATATGGTTGGAAACAAAAAACCTAAACTGGTTTCCTTGCAGTAACTGGAACTGTTGTGATTATTTTTAATTTATTTTTATGTTGGTTTGCTTCACATTTCAATTGTACTGTAATGTCTAAGCATAACGTTTCAGCATAACTCCAATCAGTAGAGACATATCTGTCTGTAGGTTTTACTGTGTACACTGTACATGTATTTCATCTTAGCTCTTTTGCAGTGCAGAAGTAATTTCAAAATCACGTGCAAGCTACTCTCAAGTTTGAGCAATGATGCCATGCACAAGAGCAGAAATATGCAGAGAAATTCAAGCATATTAAGCCATTTAAACCATGCCTGCAGTAGTTCAGGATCATAGGAAGAGTCGGCATGAAGCAGCAGTTGACCTGGAATTCACTGATTTCTACCTTGTCTTGGAACTGTTATTGTGGTCACAACAAATTTCTTGCTTAGCTATTATTTTTCAACATGACGTGTTGTTGAGGCATCTGATGCTTACCATTGCAGTCAAAGTGTAGGAATTGTGGTTTATTTGTTTTGCTACTCCTTTAAAATTTTTCAGCAATGACGTCCAAACTGGAAGGTTACCTTGCCATCATCAACCCAAGCTCTGAATATTTTGCAAACTTGCCACACACTATCAAACACCCTCAGTATACTTTTGGTTAAAAACATTCATAATGAAAAATTGTTCTGTGTTTTTTAAGAGACACTGCAGTTTGATGAAACACTGAATTTACAAGTAGATGTAAGCAGCTTACATTGTGGAAAAACAAGCATTAAACCGCTTTCTTAGAACTTACCATGGTTGCTTTCTATATATCACTATAATATTTTGTAGGATTTGAAACGTTAGCAGAATATTAGTATGAACATAAATAGGCTGGCTCAATGGCGAAATCGTTTGAATCTTCTGTGTAGAGACTGTTATAGTTGGGTAATCTTGTCTGATTGTATACACGATGAAATTCTTGTAAAAATGAGATTGCATGTGGAATTACATGTAACGAACTAAGTGCACAGTGGCAGGGCGTGCTGCCCCAGTGCAGGCCTGCAAAGACATCAACCAAGTATAATTATTAAGGTCAATGACCCAGTAATGAATCAGGGTTAATTTTAGCATGGTTTTTGTCTTTTGTTGTACATCTGCTGACTGCTTTGACGAATTTTTTTGCATTTCTTCCAGACGCTGACCTTCTATGAACTTGACCTTGGCTTGAACCACGTTGTAAGAAAGTACAGCGAACCTCTGGAGGATCGGGCCAACCATCTAATTTGTGTTCCAGGTGGAAACGATGGTCCAGGGGGTGTTCTTGTGTGTGCTGAAAATTACATCACATACAAGAATTTTGGTGACCAGCCGGATATAAGAACGCCAATTCCTCGCAGAAGAGTACGTAGCTCTACACGTTTCTTGCACTGCACTGGTTTTACTGAACCCAACTTGTTGGCCAACAAAAGCGATGCATGTTTTTATGAGGTTATGTTCGAGGCTTCGTGAACCTGGTGTCATTTGTTTCTTTATTGTTGTAGGAAGTGCTGCACCATACCACAAGTAACTGTTGTAAATATTTTGAAAAAGCGACATGCATCGAAACATACTGACAGCATGTAGTAAAACTCACTGTGATTATTTTTCTTATTTCTTTCTCCCCCACACTGTTATTAACACGCTATGATTTATATGCATCACCTATCATGAAGGAAACTGTGACCACTGATGTACAGCTTGTAAATAATGGCTTTACTCCTTGTTTTCGCAGAATGACTTGGATGACCCAGAGCGGGGTATGATAATTGTATGTGGTGCCGCCCATAAAACCAAATCGATGTTTTTCTTCTTGGTCCAAACCGAACAAGGCGATATTTTCAAGGTGGTATGCTTTTTTTTGTTAACGCATTCAGTTGTCGATCAAAGAATCACTAAACACTCTATGTAATGTGCAGATAACTTTGGAAACGGATGAAGACATGGTGACAGAAATTCGTCTGAAGTATTTTGATACGGTTCCAGTCGCTTGTGCCATGTGTGTGTTACGAACTGGATTCTTGTTTGTGTCATCTGAATTCGGCAATCAGTAAGTGTCACTATGTATTTTGTCAGTGTCACTAAGTATTTAGTAAGTGTCACTAACTATTTAGTAAGCGTCACTAAGTATTTAGTAAGTGTCACTGTGTACTCAGTAAGTGTCACTAAGTATTTAGTAAGTGTCACTGTGTACTCAGTAAGTGTCACTATGTACTCAGTAAGTGTCACTATGTACTCAGTAAGTGTCACTATGTATAAGTGTCACTATGTATAAGTGTCACTATGTACTCAGTAAGTGTCACTATGTACTCAGTAAGTGTTACTATGTATTTAGTAAGTGTCACTATGTATTTAGTAAGTGTCACTATGTATTTAGTAAGTGTCACTATGTATTCAGTAAGTGTCACTATGTATTCATTTTTCAGGAATCGGAGTTTGTTTTCAAGCATTGCGTTTATCGTTTTGCAGTTCGCTTGCGTGGTTTTCAAAACTTATGCGTTACGCTTAGCAATGTATGGCGAATAACCTGTTTCGATGAAGTAATGCTAGTTTTGAACTTTTGCTTAGATAAACTGTTGTTGTCAAGCGTCGTGAAGTGGACTGGTACTGTATTTTCAAACTGCAAAACTCCTTAAGTTAGGCTTACTTCGGTTACTGTGTGAAACTCTTGAGTTAATATAAAAAGCCAAGTGGTGGGCGGTGTGTTTGTTGGCACTGGAAAGAAACACGAGATAGCCCTCATAATTTAAAATTGTTTTTGTACGTCACCTGGGTTGACCTTGATGGGTTGACTCTTGATGGAAAGACGAACGTCGGACCCAGAGTATTGTTTTGCGTTGCAGCTTCCACAGATGAACATTGGCAGGAGGCGATTATAATCTTCCACTTATCTTCCCAAATGCCGGTTAATTTTGATGGTAAATATTGCCCCACTATTTGACCACCGAAGTTCTTCGAGGAGCTCACAGTGGTGTGGCTGTGCCTACCAATACATTAGATCACGCTCTGAACGCCACTGTCCTGATTGCCACGAGTTGTTTAATGTCGGCAGCAAACACTCATGACTCTTTATCACCATCCTCCGTACACATAGTGTCATCTGCACAACGTGGAAAACACGGCGCGAACAGTTACAAAGCAGTCAACAAAAGTTACAGTAAAGTTTGAAATATTTGAATTAAGGCATAAATGTTGCATCGTAGAAATAAAAACCATAAGAGCGAGGGTGTGCCGCAAGTGAGCTTGTTTTACTTGTTTTTAATCCAGCACTTGTTATAGTCTTTCTCCATTTCAGGTTCAATCTTCCTTGTCTTGAATCTACCATTGGCGCTGCTTCGATTTTATCGCCTCTATTGTTCTTCACGTTGTTGCTGATCACCTTTTTTCAATGCTGATATTTCTGCCTCTGATCTTTCCCGCACATAACGAAACGTTTGTTTTCATACTTTGATCCTGTGCTATTGCTAACGACCAAATGAGCCAGGCCTTGCATTCATTCAACTTATCCTGTCCACAGACACTGCAGGCCCCTCTGACTTCACCTGCTCTGTGGTTGTTTTAATGCCAGCGTAGAAGGGAGCTTGAGAGATTCTGTGTGCGTAGATTCTATGTTGGGGGCACCTACAGCGCGATCTTGCGGGCAGCGGAGAAAAGAGTCACCACATGATAATATTCAACGGTGCACACATCTGCCAACCACTACAATGTAGATAAGATCGTCCAAACCTTGACACTGCAACTGCAGATTGGATGTAAAGCGTGACTGCGCGGCATTTCAATTGCTCCTCCACTGCCTCAGTCGTGCTCCGCGCCACACTTTTTTAAAGAACGTATTTATGCCTTTCGCTATTGTTTCCAGTTAAGTTGTGTAAGTGCCACAGATACTGGCAGGCTGGGTTCGATTCCCGGTCGGGTCGTGCCGAAGACTTGAGAAACAGATTTGCCCAGTGCCCAGCCTCGTGTGCTGTCATTGACTCACCACCAGTGCAGCATTCACTGCGAAAGTAGCTGAGTGGTCCGCGGCGCAAGTAAGCGGAGGTGGGCGCCGCAGACCACTCGTGACACTCCGGAGGGAGTGCAGAAGCCGAGTACCAACGAAACTGAACTGCGATTGTTTCGCGATCAAGCGGCTGTCAAAGGCAGGTCCGCAAGGGCGACGAGCTGAAGGTGGCAAAAGCGCAGCTGGTGTTCTGCAAGATAGTCAGGTGCAGTGGTTGACTGCTGTGATTTATTTGTTGCAGTTGTCTTTTCCAAATCGCCCATCTTGGTGACGATGATGATGAAACTGAATTTTCAAGCGCCATGCCCCTGGAGGAGGGGGACACCTTTTTTTATGCTCCCCGGCCACTGCGAAACCTTGTTCTGGTTGACGAGCTAGACAGCCTCTCACCGATCATGGCTTGCCAGGTGCGAACGGCTCAAGCATTTGCTTACCATCATTTTATTAAACTTTTCTGTGACATAAAGATGAATAATCTACAACAGAATGTGTGACGCATTCTTTCCAGATATCTGACCTTGCCAACGAGGATACCCCGCAGTTATATGTCGCTTGTGGCCGAGGCCCGAGGTCATCCTTTCGCGTTCTGAGACACGGTTTGGAGGTTTGTTTCTACATGAAGCTTGAACCTGCTTACCTTGCATTTGACCTGGTGGGGAATTGAAACTACCGGCCGTACTTTTTGTTTTTCAGGTGTCAGAAATGGCTGTGTCGGAGCTCCCAGGTAACCCTAACGCCGTCTGGACCGTGAAAACTCATGAGGATGGTGAGTTTGGTGTTTTGTTTGAAGTGAAATGAAGTTCTAATCTAACCAATGGCGAGCGATGCCATGTGTTATTAAATGAATGTGAGCCAAAGTAAACTTTTGTTTATTTTGAGTTATTCAAGTCAAAAGCTTTTTTGTGATGTTGTTCGAGTTGTTTGGAATAATTTAACTCAAAATATTTTTAAAGAATCTTCTTGAATGTTTGAATTCTAAATTAGTAACTGTTTTCAAACTTGTATCCGATCAAAAATTGAAATAAAAATGGCAAAGTTAGTTGCTTAGTTACGCGAGTACAAAGAATTCATGGCTCGAAGTGACTTGAAAAGTTGAACTCGAATCTACTCGGTGGCACAACTCGTATGATTTTCGGGGGTGGGGGGCATGACATGGTGACGTGGGAAGAGCAGGGAGTGTTGAGATAGTTTTGCGACACTGAACAAGGTGAAGACTTAAACATTTCTTAGTTTGCGGTCGTTTGCATAACAAAAGGTTCTGAAAGCAAATATTTTGTTTATTTTCACAACCATTCGATCACTGCCTTAAAAAGTATAAGAAAGCTTGCTTTTGGAATAATTTAAACAAAAGCAGTCATAGAAAACCTGTCGAAGGTGACAAACTGTTATTAGCACAGGAGGACTTGTAGCAAATTCTATTTATAATGTGCAGAGGAATATGACTCGTACATCATCGTGTCCTTCGTAAACGCCACCCTGGTCCTGTCCATCGGTGAAACAGTTGAGGAAGTGACGGATTCCGGATTTCTCGGCACCACCCCAACGTTGTCATGCTCTCTGCTTGGTGAAAATGCCCTTGTCCAAGTAAGACTTAAGTCGTTTTACTGACAACTTTTTTTGGGGGGGGCGAACTGTCGTACTGTACATATATATGAAATGAACTAGCTGTGGTGGAGCAGTGTTTCATTTCTGAAAACATCTTTGTTTCACGTTCAAATTAATTGACCCTCGGCAAAATTCCAGTAATTCCTGACGAAGTGTAAATCAACGGGGACATTTCTGTCTTCAAATGCTTTCTGTTTGGTGGACGTAAAAGACCGTACTTTGTCAACAACTTTTTGTTCTATGACATAACAGTGATATCCAACCAAAACATGTCTCGTTTGTTTCGTTTTGCAAAACAGGTTTATCCGGATGGGATACGTCATATCCGGTCGGACAAACGTGTCAATGAATGGAAAACCCCCGGAAAGAAGACGATCTTGAAGTGCGCTGTCAATCAGCGACAAGTCGTGATTGCGCTTAGTGGGGGGGAGTTGGTTTATTTCGAAATGGATTCTGTAAGTCGCTTGCCGGGGAGGAGAGTGTCCGTACATTTTCCGTGTTGTGGCGCTTGTCGGATATTTTATAGAAACTCGTTGTAATGTTTTCTTTCTTCGCTTCCAACTTACAACGATAAAAGACTTTTAGTCTAAAACTCGCTGAAACAAACGAATCCTGTTCAGGCCGGACAATTGAACGAGTACACCGAGCGGAAGGAGATGAACAGTGACGTTGTCTGCATGGACCTCGGGAAAGTCCCACCTACAGAACAACGCACACGGTTCCTGGCCGTGGGCCTCGCTGACGGCACAGTCCGCGTCATCTCGCTTGACCCTCAGGTGAGAGTTCAGTTTAAGGTTTTATTTTTTCAACGCCTTGTCCACATGGCAACAACTCAACCTCCCTGGATGGCTGGAAAAATCAGGTTTGTCTACTTCAGTCTAACACCAGTCTGGTGTGTTTCTGTTATTGATGTTATAAAAGCAGCGTACAATCAATGTGAGATGTGGACGCACTGACGTTGAGCATCAGTTGTTGCTTGGTCGTCTGGTTGTTGACGTCAAAGTGCAACACTGTACTTCTCTCCTTGCAACCCATGGCTGGCTCGTGCAGCGGTGGTACGAATGTTTGAGACAGGTCGACAGCGTAAACTCGTATTTTAACAAATTTCATCTTTGTACATTCTTTTCATCTAAATGCTTGTCGTGCGCAAAGTTTCATTGAAAGCTAAACCTTCTCGAATTTTTTGAATGGAATATTGTTAATAGCGCTTGTTAGCTTTAAAGAATACTGATGAAGTGCGAACTACTATGTGTAAAGGGCATTAATTCAGGTGCTGTTAATGCGCCATGGCTTGTATATGTGGAAATACGGTGCAACCGACGTTAACGTTAAACCGTATCGGGCGAGTTGCTGGTGACTCGATATGCTGAGAATTTTCAGTCAGTATTGAACAATATTGTCACGAATGTGTACTGGGATTTAAACATAATGACATGGAATACTTCCAACTGTTTGCTTGGCAGGACTGCCTTCAACCTCTGAGCATGCAGGCTTTACCTGCGACGCCGGAGTCCGTTGCTATCATTGAGATCGGGGGAGGAGAAGATGAGACCGGAGCGCAGAGAGCATCTGGAGGTTTCGTGCTCAACATCGGACTGCAGGTGCGCACTTTGCGTTTCATAGTCGCCTCGTTTCTATTTACTCCTCTAAGTGGAATCCAGTGAATTGCGATCGTATGTCAGATGAGTTCACCCAACCAAAGATACTTTAGAATAAGAGCATACCCGTCATCGGCTTTGTATGTCGCAGACAAACGTCTTATTGTTTAATGCTGTTTAACTCCAGAACGGCGTCCTCCTGCGAACGGCGCTGGACAGCGTCACGGGTGACCTTTCCGACACAAGAACCAGGTATCTAGGGACGAGGCCTGTCAAACTGTTCAAAGTGCTGATGCAGGTGAGCTCGCGATCATACTTTGTTCCTGCGTTTCATCAACAGCTGGAAACTAACTTTAACTTTATTTGCGTCCAGGGTTCGGACGCTGTGTTAGCGATGTCAAGCAGGACATGGCTGAGCTACCAGCATCAGAACAGGTTCCACTTGACCCCTCTGTCATATGAAACCCTGGAGTATGCCTCTGGCTTTGCATCTGAACAATGTCCGGAGGGCATCGTCGCCATATCAACCAACACTCTGAGGTGTGTAGCATGCCGTTAATGTGATGTTAAGCTTCACAAGCCGGATGTTTTAAGCACGGGATGTGTTGTTTGAAGGATTCTTGCCTTGGAGAAGCTGGGCACGGTTTTCAACCAAGTCTCGACACCACTGACTTACACACCGAGAAGATTCGCCGTACACAACGAATCTAATCATGTAATCATTCTCGAGACTGACCACAACTCTTACACTGAAGACACGAAAGAGAGAAGGAAGCAACAGATGGCGGAGGTACTTCAACTTAAGCTTGCTGCCGCGATCTGTCGTTTGTCACCACGGAATGGTTAAAGAAACGTAACTTGCAAGTTGTTGTTGATAAATTCTGCGCAGACGATTGTCGCGACCACGGATGTACCTCCCTGTCTGTTACCTGGTTAAGCTTTTGCTCAACCAACCCTGACTCAATCTATTTAATCGCAGGAAATGATTGAAGCTGCTGGTGAAGATGAGAAAGAGCTGGCAGCTGAAATGACCGCTGCCTTTCTACGGGAAGCACTGCCAGAGGACAAGTTCGGAGCCCCCAAAGCTGGCCCGGGAATGTGGGCCTCGCAAATCTCCTTATTCAATCCCATTTCGGTACGTATCTGTATTTTACCCTGCTCGGTTGTGGACTACCTGCTGATATAATGGAGGTGCAACGACCTCATGGTCAGGTCAAAGCCACTGTGCAATATGTCAGTGATTGATGGCCACACAAAATTTCCTTTTTGCCACTTCAGATGGCTCTAAGCATTGCGATTAGGTGCTGGAGGCTCTAGGCCAGTGCTCTTCAACCTTTTTTGTTATGTACCCTTAAAAATGTTTTGACGAACTCATGTACCCTATTTACTTAAAAGTTAAACCGAAGTGAAAAGCGATATGAAAATCATCCTGCAAAGTGACTATTACACTATAATATTACATAAAACACGCAACAAAATCGAGGAAATATGATTTAATCGCTTTGTTGTTGTTGCATGCTGTTAACCGACAACACAAATATCTGACAGAAGCAGTTAACAATCTTTCGCGGTCTCTGGAAACTTGCAAAATGCTAAAAGTTGTTTTTTCAAAGTAGCAGTTTACACACTTGGCCGTGATACGAGACATTCAAATCACCCTCGTGATGACGCTTCGCTGCGTAAACTGGTTCAAACCGGTTTGAAGCAAGTAAAACGGTCGCTGCCCTGTTATGTCACAAACTCTTGTGTGGGCGTCAGGACATAATAAGATTGGGTTTAGAAGTCTATTAAGCATCACATGTGAACGGGCAGCCAGTTCGTCCTTTAAGCAAGTTATTCTTTTTGAAGAAGAGCTGATGATGATCTAAACTCTGTAAGATCTTATAGTGTCCGATTCTTTGCTGGGAAAGGGTTTCTTTCCTTAGACAGTGTTTAAGCAAGTTACTAACGTTCATGGACACTCTGCACTTCAGTGTTTACGCAAGGTTTCTGTGTCTCATATCATTTTTATTGTTTCTCAAATTATGTAAAATAAAAATTTGTGTGAACGTCATAATGTTACGAAAAATAATCAAGACATTGTACAAGATTTTGAGTGATTTAGATGAACATCAACTGAGATCCACAAGGCATCGTCGATCAATGTGTATATAAAACGTCTGACGACATACGAGGAATCGACTGCATGCGTTCGTTCCATTCCCATTGTTTCTCGGCGATTGACGACCTTTGTTCTTCCTTTGTTTAGGGCGACACGCTCCATCGAACATACCTCGACCAAAACATGTCAGCCGTGTCGGTGGCCGTGTGCAAGTTCACCAGCCAGGGGGACCAGAACTACGTGCTGGTGGGGGTGGCGTGCGAACTGCAGCTCAACCCAAGGCAGCCTAAAGGTGGTGGAGAAATTCACACGTATTCGATTGACAACGGTGGGACGAAGCTGGAGTTCGTGCACAAGGTGATGTGAAGATAGTGGGGCTGGGAGTCTTGGGATGTTCTCGCTAATCACTGACCTATGACCGCTTTCATGCAGACCATAGTGGACGAGGTCCCAACAGCTATTTGCCCGTTCCAAGGCCGTGTCCTGATTGGTGTCGGGAAGCTCCTGAGGATTTATGACCTTGGCAAGAAGAAGCTGCTGAGGAAATGTGAAAACAAGGTATTCGGTTTTGTCTCCTCAAATAACAATATTTTGGTGAAAGTCAACTATAATCGACATGTTGCAAACCTCTGCGCTCTTCCTCCAACAGCACATCCCGAACTACATCGTTGGCATCCATGCTGTCGGACACCGCATACTGGTGTGTGATGTACAGGAGTCGGTGCATTGGGTCAGATACCGGAGGCACGAGAACCAGTTAGTCGTGTTCGCTGACGACACCTACCCTCGGTGGGCGACATGTGCTTCGGTGGTTGACTGGAACACAGTGGCGCTCGCCGACAAGTTCGGGAACATCACTGTGGTGGGTTTGTTGGACGTTTGAAAGTGTCTGCAGATAATGTGAACCGGTACCAGGTGCATCACTGACTCTGGGTTGTTTTGTGAAAAACATCGGGGTTTCCAATAATCTCAGCACCACTGCTTGCAAGTGCTTGTCACATGGGGACTGGGTTTTGTTTCGAGCGGTGGATGTTTTACGTGCGTCTTTGGCCTCAAGCACTAGAATGATGATCATCAGCTCTAAATCATTCCTTTTTTCGCCACCCAGTAAGATTCCAATTGTCTGAAAAGCGCAAAAAACGTTTTTGGCCCACTGCAAAAATCTCATCATCGGCTTCCGACAACATTCACCGTTAACGTTCAAGTAATTTGTTTGTTTGGGAACACCGAGATAGACATTGAGCTCGTCGTCTTACTCTGGCACCAGTAGCTACGGGGGTTAATATTACACCCTTCACGCTGTTATATTCCTGTCTGCCACATTCCAACTCAGTTGTGTTTTTCTTCGTGACTTCGCTTGTCGCTCCTTTCAGCTGCGACTACCTCCTGACACCAACGATGACGTACAAGACGACCCAAGCGGAACGAAGGCGCTTTGGTCACGTGGTATCCTGAACGGCGCCATGCAGAAGGTAATGATGATGGTGGTGGTTGGTTGTCGATGGTACATCGTTACAAAGTACATGTTTCGTTTCAGTGCGACATGCTCTGCTCATATCACATAGGAGAAACAGTCCTGTCCCTGCAGAAAGCTACGCTGATCCCAGGGGGGTCCGAGTCCTTGGTCTACACAACAATGGCGGGTGGCATCGGAATGTTGGCTCCTTTCACGTCGCACGAGGTGATTGTTGCACAATTCGCTTGTACCTTGCGACGTTGTGACGTAACACTTCAACATTGTTACGGATTTTGTTCAGTGTGTTTTGTAGTTGCCTCATACGAATATTTTAAACGTTCTTTCCATCGTTGTTATGCTTCAGTGACAAATACCGGCTCTTCTTGTTTAGGATCATGATTTTTTCCAACATCTTGAAATGCATATGAGGAGTGAATGCCCCCCACTACTTGGACGTGACCACCTGGCGTTCAGGTCCTACTACTTCCCAGTAAAGGTGGGTCAACATAACCTGATGAGATAGTTGAGTGTTGTCGCTATGATCCTCATTCGGTTTCGTTTGAATAAGTTCGTAAATTTTAGTCTTTCTGGTTCGCTAGAGATCCATGGATCGCTGGAATGTAATTCCTCGCATTGACGAACTAGTCATTGTTGAGCAAACAACGTTGCTTTGCAATACGTCACCTGGAATAGAAGCAGGGGGGGTATAGCCGGGCGGCGACCACCTCTGATGCTTGGGTAGATGATTATCACTGATGAGAACCCCATCTACGATACCCAACTAACCCCATGCCTACGTCACTTTCAAGAGACCGTTACACTGGGGTGAGCGGATACGATGGGAGGTCCTGGGTCTGTTCTAACCATGCAATTGTGCCAGACATGAGCTGTATTGAAGCTGTGTGGGTGGTAGAGTCCTGCACGGGTTAATTATTTGTCCCCTTCCACCCTGCCCCTGTGTATCTGAAAACCACTGTGCAATAAATAAATTTGTGAAACTTTTTAGTCAACCGTAAGCGCTTCTTTCTCAGCTTTGAAAGCACTGTTGAAAAAGAGTATGTCGTTCACTGACGAACTCTTTAAAAATTTGCTCTTCTACTATTCACGACATGCCCAGCCATATTAGCATTGCTAGCTTCCATCACGCAGAACGTATTTTTTGCAAGATCTCTGAGAGTTGGAATCTCCAATCTGTGGTCTCACCACAGCTGGAGAATGTTGGAGAAACTTGCCGCACCTTTGCACCGCAAGTTCTCTGTCGTGTTAAATTTTTTGCTCATCCCACTTTCACATGCATTGAGTCAATATTCAGTTACCCACACAAAAGTTTCTTACCCCCCCGTACCCGCTCCTATAGCTCTGGCGGCCCTCGCCCACAAAAGCGGGTACCCACAACCTGCACGGGTTAACTCGCCCTGCGCAGGACTTTGGTGGATGGGTTTGACTGCGAGTAGTTTGGTATGGGTGGGTGGGGAGTGGGTCTTGTTACAGATGCCGGCAACATAAAGAGCATGGGTTAAGAGAAGTGTCCATCGCAAACTTGATCGCAGTGCAATTGTGGTGAGAGTGTTTTGTTGAAGCATGTGGGACGTTAGCGTACTTCCGGTACGTCGATGACACGTTCGCCGTATTCAGCAATGAAGAGGAATGCAATGCGTTTCTTTCCCACCTCAA
>JGI24158J21664_10008607_pt1 | contig 13588 bp, 7 predicted proteins | sample Ectturendosymbi3_FD_21664 | JGI IMG/M metagenome (IMG submission 21664) | reverse complement strand
AGAGAGGTTACGACTTTTTACTGCAATTCATAATAATAGGCCAATAGCGTATGGGGGGCCCCACGTGAAATTTCGGGGGGGGCCTCACTTACCCTTGCCATAGCACTGAGTAACCTGTCAAGGTTTCGCTGGTTTGCCTAACGTTTGGAACTACAGTAACGTTCCCCAAGCCTGCATGGCTGACCAGACAAGCGAAGCAGAATTCCTCAACGTTAACCATTGCATAATTGCTGAAGATGAATTTGGGTTTGTCACTAAAGACTTTGTAAACCTACAGCGGATGAAATACAGTTCATTAACGGTAAATTACATCACTCAAACGCAACGTGTAAGCCACTCTTATTTGGAGAGTTAATAAGATTGAGGCGAATCCACCCAAGGAAAGAAGATTAACTCACCAACCTAGGCCGACTTTTAACAAAAAGCGATCCGCTCGATCTTTCCTGCTGACATTGACAAATGGTATGGTAGCAGTGGCATCAAAATGGCAAGAAAGGCTGCGCGTCCCCCAAATGTGGCAGGAAACATGACCCACAGGTGTGAGCATCATTTCCCAACCTGCTAACTCTATCAAAATAACGCTTATTTACGAAAGCAACGATTACCTGAAAGATACCTATCACGACTGAACAAAAACTTACGAGTTACGAGCACTTTGCCATAAACAAAATAAACAAAATCGAAGGTTCGTCAGGATTTCGCATGCGCTATGCACTTTGCGGCTGACATGGAAAACGCATCAAAAGCATATGGTCTCAGCTGTTTTACATATCCAGGAAAAATAAAATATTCCCCTTGAAACAAAACTTGACATTTGAGAGCTATGGTGTTTATGCAGCGACTTGTGTGATGTGCAATCAGCAGTATGCTGGACAAACAGCAAAAAAGTTTTCCAAATGAGGGCCAGAGCACCCATGTGCTTGGAACAAACCAGATAAAAGTGATGACAGCGACCAAATGGTCTTAACGAGGAACTTTACAGTGCTTCATGGCATTCTAAATAACCCACTTATTTATGACTCTTACATAGTTAATTTTGTAGAACAACGCATTTATGACTCTTTGGATACCTGTGAAGATAAATGGCTTAACAATCTGAACATACGAAGTAACGTTTAAACTAAAGGATGAACCTAGCTCGTGTGAAATAATTCATTTCGCAATGCCCCATTTCTTGATCCCTTTTTTACCACACATCTAGCTTTTAGTTACCGACTTTTGTGACTTCCTTTTCTATGTGTACTATGTACTGTAAAGCCCTTGCTAGAGTACGTCAGTCAACCTTACGACCTCAACGCCGCCTTTCTGCTTGTGCATCCCCCACTGGTCCCTGCGGTTGAGTCACAGGCGCGTTGCTCGTAGCTGTATTTTTGCTGCTCCATTTGGCTTCACATAGTTATTCGGTTTTAGTGAAACCAGTTTTATGAGAACCGCCTATTTTTCCAGTTGCTAAATACTCTGGGGGTAATGCTGTGGTCAATTATATCAGTGAGGCCCTGTTTAAGTCACCCAACTCAGTCGAATCGCGAACACAGTTACACGCAATAACACGGTAATCGTTTGCACGGATTAAGTTCATATCAATCAAACTCACGCAATCAGGAAAACATGGAAAACCACGTTAGAGGATAATGCTTTAACATGATGAACACTATTGTATTTTAAGTTACATACATGGGCGTCGGATGGCGGGCAGGGGCTGTGGTCCTCCCCTGGATTTTGAAATTTGACATTTTCCGATTGGAATTTTTGCAAAAAAGTTATTTTCTTTGTTTCGAGAGAAAAAATAAAATTTCGTCACTTTTGGTCCCCCTTTGGAAAACTCTTTTCGACTACCTATGGAAAAATCCACTATTGGCCCCCCTCTGGAGAAAATCCTTTCGATGCCCATGCATGGTTACATACATCCGATGTATGTCGCAGCCTATATTTTGAGTGATTCGTTTTAGTCTTGAGTTAGCTTGTTTCCTCTGATCTGGCTTTCTTCCTTCAGCATTACACTCGTAAGCTTTCACTTGAACATTTCAGGACTGAGGATGCGTACACTTACGTGAAATCGATTTCTTATTTGTTGATTTATTCGACTGTGTCAGCTTTGCGGAAACTAATCACTTGAACAAGGTACGACCAACTGCAAAAGCTTCGTCAATCCTGAATTGCAAAGGAAAAGTACAAATTTAGTTTTCTTGCGTGTGTATTTGCAGGTTCGAAACATCTGCGGGTGAATGAACAGGGGCGATTAAGTCTTGCAAAATTTGCTTGGCATGAGGAAAAATACAACGACACTAAATGATTTTGTCACAATTGCCTGGTGAACTGCCGTTATAACGAAATGGGTTGTTAATTGCTAAGGAAAACGGGTTTAGTTAGAGCTGAAGAGAAAATGCAGCATGAGTGGTTGCATGGGGGTTGGAAGGATTTTTTCCAGGGAGGGAAATAGTGGATATTTCCAGGGGGTTGCCAAAAGTATTTTTTCCCGGTGGCGCAGCAGATATTAAGTTTCATTTTACCAACTCAACACTAAGAGAAAAACATTTCTCTACTAAAATGTCAATAAGAAAATATCACATTTCAAAATCCATGGGGCCTTGGTCCCTTAGCCCCCTTTCCGACGCCCATGAGTGCTCGTAGTTGTAATCCTTCATTCTGGTAGTAGTGAAGCTGGCTTCAGTTTGATGTAGCGTAAGCCGGTGCGTAATGAAAACAACAGACTCCCTCGCCTCTATATTTTGCAGAGTTTCGGCTGAGTTTACGTATGGCGAGTTGGTCCGAATGAAATTGACTTAATTATGCCGTCAAGTATGTAACGGTCGCTTTTTTGAGGCGCGAACTCAGAATGTAGGGCCCGTGATGTTTCGGCAGTACAAACAATAACAGATTCCCCGCTCAACCTGGTTCACTGTTATTGCTTGTACTGCACTGCGCGTCTGAATGGGAATGCGCTGCACAATTAGATGATTTCGTATATATTGGCGCTGTGTGACGCGGCGTCACAAGTATCAGTTCATATGTGAAATAGGCTTGCTTCGTCGAAGCTTTTCAAAACATCGGGTAAATTGCTCAGAAAGACAAGGAATGCACTGCTTGCTTAACACGAAAGTCAAAAAACTTGTAGTGTCGAGTGTCGAGTAAGGCGAGATGCATTGGCCCAAGTCGATCACAACTTGCCACGCACATTTCTAAAAAATTGCGTACAAAGCACCAATGGCCTGATTTGTGACTAGTTTACCTACACACGCCTTATACTGATATTGTATTTCGGGCCTTCCAAAATCATGGACAGAATTTGCATGATGTTTTAGCGAAACTACTGTAATTGTGTCAAAGAAGACGCTGTTACATAGCATTTCAAGATAGACTACGATGGTAGCCTCACGTGAAAAATATTTTGCATTGTAATGACAAGCAGGGAGCAAAGTAACACAAAAGCTGTCCTAAAAAAGTCAATTATTGTTTTGCTTGTTTTTGTCCCGCTGCTGGAAACGTCTGCATGACGCACGAAAAATACTTATATTATGAAAAAGTAAAGGTTAGTAGAAACGTGCGCAGGCAGTTGGTTTCATTTCATCATTCGTGAAGGTTCAGGGCTTGAATCATCGCGTCAAAACTTCCTGGTGTCGCGCCATTGGGAAAACAAACGGATGGCAGAACGTTGTTACAAGCTGTCCCTCAGTTGTATAACATTAGGAATTCTAGTATCGCGTTAAGTCAGACTTGCTCGTTGATAATTCCATTTCGCAAGCAAAACCAGCTGGTTTAAACATGACATCATGACAAAGTCAAACAGATACAAAACAACCATTTGTTGCAAACATGTGCCATTCTTTTTGTTAATTGGAAAGTGTGTGCTACAGGTGCTTATGTCTACAAGCGTAACGTTTCAGGTGCTAAAACGTAAGATTTGAGATGCTGCTATTACCACTGCTGGCGTTGGAGCGTTGGAAAAGCAAATCTTTGCAAACAAAAGGCTCTGCAGAAAATCAGCGTTCGCCGACATATACAGAGTTAATGATGATAAGCCCTTGTCACGCCGTAACCGCATCGTTCGGAACATGAACAAAAGCAGCTTTCGAATTTTTGGGGTGTAATGTTTTGACCTCATGCAGGCTGTTGTGGACTGCGCACGATTGATATAAACAGTCACGAGTAGATCCAATCTAAATTCAGACTTTACAATGGCATTCCAAAGATCTCGCGCGTGATTGTAGCACACGGTGAAAGGTGCAGTATAAACCAGGGAATCGGTTAAGCTAGGGTGTCCAAACTTTTTGTCAGAGGGCCACATAAGCTATTCTACAACAATTCTAAGGCCGGAAATCTTTCTAATATTTTACATACATTCTACCAAATCACCAATTCTTTTGCAAATACTGTATGTTATTTTTTATCATTGGCAAATGGCTTCGCGGGTCGTAGTTTGTCGATTGAGCGAATGGACTGTCGAGCAAAATTATTTTGTTGCTATAAGTGAAAGGATATCTGCCCTGAAATCAAATGGAACTGGGTGCAAGAACGTGCTGAGATACTGCAGAGTAGGATGGCCAACTTGTCTTCGACTGGGATCGACTAGTAAATGTCTTGATGACTCGCGACCGACCGATCGGTAATCAAGTCACAAGTACAAAATAGCATAAAATGCAACGTTTTTCCTGGAAATGAATTTGTATTTACCAAACATGTACCATCGAGAGCCGTATTTTCATGTTTCGGTTAACTTAGTGCTTCACAATATCACAATAGCACTTTCTGGAATATTGATTGAAAAATGTTCTCTTTAGGTATCTTGCAAACGCAATGCAAAATCAGGCGCGATCGACCAACTGAGACTGGGCGGTCGACCTGTTGGCTCCCCCTGCTGTAGTGTATACCGAATATGAAGTTTTCAGAAAAGACAAGAAGTTTCGGGAAGTACCGCAGAGGGAATCACCGTCAAGTGCATAAACACCAGAACTCAAGCGTGACTTGTGCAACGGTACTTCGGCAATCGGCATGGAGAGATAGAATGTTTCATAGCACACCACTCGCAGGCTCTTGACACGTTTACAAAGAATGAGAATCAAAGTTTGGTTCCCGCACATGACCAAGAGCAGCTTCAAGGCAGCGTAGCAATTCCGTTGCAGACATACTAAATGTTTTAGCTTGGGAATAAATAACCTTGGGAACTGCTAGCTATAACAAGCTAAGCCGCGTCCACGGGTTTTCCCAATGTCTCCGGTTTTACAGCTCTGCTATACAAATGCAACTCTGAATAATTTTGTTTCTGAATAATTTTCTCTGAATAAAAAAATAAACTATGGCCCAAATAATTTCTGCATAGGCCATCAACAACTCCAATAAATTTAGTTCACTGAAGCTGCAAACAACACAACTGTTCGTCGGCACACTGCCCTTGAGCCAATGGTTACATGAAGCGGGCATGAACCTCAGGTTCGTCAACCTAGGAGTCCAAAACTGCCAATATGGAATCAAAATGCAAAATCGGAAAGAGCATATTGATTGCAAGGTTTAAAGATCTCCGTTGAAGTAGTGAAAGGCTTTTTCCGGAAGGGGTCAGTAGCCATTTTCCTAGAAAATTTTGCATTTGCCCGGTTTCTGATACAGGCTATGGCCAACCTTTTTCGTGCAAAGTAGGTGTGCATTGCCTAAATTGCCTCATAATTGTTGGATTTTCATAATTATTCCCCAAAAGAGCGAAAAAGTTATTCACTTTTAGGAGTTGCAACATCACTATAAATGGCCATTTACGCACGTTTATACCATAGCATATCTTAAATTTCCACGTTTAATCGTTCAACTTCACAATTCGTGTGACCCTCACCAGCAGCAATTCATCAACCAGTTACTCCAAAACTTTGCGACATTATAAAAGTATTTTCTGCAATTCAGAAAATTTGAAGGAAATTTCGCCAGGTTTTTGTAAACAAAATTTCTGTAGCCAGCAACACCTCCTCCACAGGGGACACATAAAGGCGCACACGTTATTTAGACGCATCATTTGCGAGGTGGACAAACTTGTGTTTGTCTCCACGTGTTACACACCGCCGTAACGCCAATGTCGTGGACCGGAATTAAAGTTTTAATATATATTCAACCAGGCCCGTAGCCAGGGTTCAAGGTTTGGAGGGAAAATATGTTTTAAGGGGAGCAAGATTTTTGTTTTTATTATATGTTTAAAAAACTTTTTTCTGGGCACAACTAAACTTGGAGAGGCACAAAATATTGGGGTGAACTGCTCTCGAATGCCCCAATGACTACAGGCCTGTATTCTACCCGGAATGGGGAATGCTTTCGTAAAACTGATGTCTAGCTAGTAGCAAATAGCTCAAGTGGCTGCACATTCTGTAATTTTCTGATATACGTTTATTGATGTGATCACACTCACATCCGTCATGAAAGCTTAAAAACACACGTATATTTGGTGCTAGCTCATCCATATGCGTTTACACAGAAAGATAACCTAGCAATTAACATTGGCCTGCTGCTAAAAAGCTTTGTAAAAATGCCGTTTGTTCAGCAGTGGAAGTGCGGGAGACTGCGGAGCATCCTGGACAGGGTCGGTAACCTTAATTACTCAAAGAGCTTCCGATTTTCGGTGTTTTTTCTTTAATTTTTACCTGAAATAGTTTGTCGTTGACGCAACCGTCAGGTGCAGCCTAACGAAAACTGTAAACAAACCAGGTATCACGTTTTTTCCATTTGTTGATTTCTAAACCACTGTCCACCTGTTCGTGCGCATGCACAAATGAAGTGAAACACGGATTGTTGATTTTCGCTGATATGATTAATTAAGCACACGCCCCACCGTGCATCTCACGCCAATACTACGCTCTGAGGCAGACGCGGCTTACATAATTCCAGGATCACGTGGTCTCGAAAGCTTTTGCGGAGCATAGTATGGGAACGGTCAAGAGTAAACGCCAAAACTACGGAGTCAATTACAAACTCGTGACGGCGCACCGCATCGCTTGGCAGCCGCAAGCATGCGCGCCTAGATCGCGAAGCCCGCTTCACAGCGTGTGTTTTGTCACGTGCGCACCGCAGCCTGACAAGTATATCAGCAGCGACAGTTTCGTTGGTGCGAGCGGTTCGCATCGCGCTATGGTGGTGTGCAGCAGCTTAGTTATGAGTCTGAGGCGACAGCGTGTAGAAACAAGTGGCCTGTACTAATACGGTTATATCAATCAATGCTGAAGTTTGATGATACAGCGCAACACTAGGTTCATTCAAAAACGCTTGTAGTGCGCAACTGGGCTAGAACTTTGAAAGACACTAGTTGGCCTGGCCCGGTATTTGCTGAATGGAGGCAGTTGCTGATGTTATTGTTGCAACAGAGGCAGTTGCTGTTGCAGCAGAGACAGTTGCTAAGGTTGTTGTTGTTGCATTAGAGGCAGTTGCTAACGTTGTTGCATTAGGGGCAGTTGCTAACGTTGTTGTTGTTGCATTATGGGATATATTGACCGTATGAATGTTGCGCATTGTGAGAATCCACATAGACTGTAGACTACGGCATGCCTACTTTAAGTACAGTCTACAGACGAAAGCTGGCTTTTTCTTGCTTTTGGTTGGAAAGGCTTGGCCTTAAAAGCGTTGTCTGTCGTTCATATTCAATTTCAAATCTCTTCTGACGAGGGCCCATGACCATGCAGGGTACGAACTTCCACTCTTCCGTGTAGACTTCGAACCAATGTTTATCCAAACGTCAAAACATTGAAAAGATTTAGGTGGCGTGCAGACCTTGAGGAAAAGGTGCAGCGCTGGCGTAAAGCCATGGGCAGTTTTCTTAAAGTAAGACATACGCATGAGATAAACGTGCAATATAGAAAAGTGTTTTTGTTGCTTGGGTAAACGAGGAATTTTCAGACAATATACCTCCAGACACAGCTTAAGTATTTTTTAGGTTTAAAGCGAATCTCACTCTTGATATAAAAATCTGTTGAAGATTTTACTGTGCTCTTAAAAATGCTCGGTTCGCAATGTAATCACTGGAGAAGAAAATGCTTCTGAAGATTCGGAGAACTGTATCTTCTATTAAGTTATCCATGTTTTATATATTTCATGACTGCTAATCGCTTTTTGGCTTATTTTTTGGTGAGGACAGATTGGCAGGCCTGTACTTTCCTTTGCAACAGAGAGTTACCTTTGCTTGGAAGGTGTCATCAGTTTTGCAAACATCCAAACACATTGTGCTTGAACCATCAAAATGAACTCATTGGTGAAATAGTGGGGTTAATTCAATTCAAATTTTATGTCCCTAAAAGGGTCGCAACGTTTCCATGTCTTTTTGCCAGCGCCAAGTGCATTGGTATGGATGAAATCACAGACACCCTTTTATAAAACACAATTTTCCTTATTTTAGAAACGCAACTACAATTCGCAATTGCCACATTTAATAAAATTGATCTGGAGCTGGTTCCTGCATAAGCGGCAATAATAATAACAACAACTTTGTGCAATAGTAATTCTCTGTTGAACTGTCGATTGTTTGCTGGCAACGAGATGATTTACGATCGTTATATCCTGAATGTTGGAGTTTCTGCCAGCAGTTCGGCATTATTAATTAGTATCACGCGCCTCTTCATATTACCATCACATGTGGGCACAACAGGACTTGTAAATTTGTTGCTCGTATTGCTGGTTACGTTTTCCGAATTAAGGACACTCATGCATTATAACATTTGTTACAGTGTTACAATTTTCACTGGAACCCATTTTTTTCGGTCATCTGTTCACAACTAGTGTCGAATAAAATGAATGTGCTGGTTGCGACTGATGGAAGCGAAAATGCGGAAAATGCTTTAGATTGTAAGTTGTGTTGTTTGCATCTTGCCAGGACAATAAATACCTTTAAAACACGAGTGGCATGATTTATATCACATTATTTTATTACGTCATAAGCTTGCACCGCGCTCGGACAACCTACTCGTTCAGTGATGAAAAAGATGGTGAGAGCAAGCGAAGGCACGTGACTGTGCTGCGCGCCCTCGCAACCGATAGGTTTTCCGCCCCCGCCCCCCTTGTTAACCCCTACAGCGCAAGCACAACAAACTTGCTTTATATTTTCTCAGGGTACTTCACCAACATCCACAAGGAAGCGTACAAAGTAATCGTATACAGCCACGCCCACAAGCCTGACATTCCGACAACGGCTTTCGGAGGTGATGAATTAGGTTTGCGACTTCTTTTTCAGTTATTTTTGTTTCGCAGTTTTTCATTTTTTTATCTCTGCCGTTCATTGACTTCGAAACGTAAGCTGAATGAGTCACGCTGTTTGTTTGTCGCTCGTTCCGACTTCACTATTCGACGATGCAGATTCTCGTGTGCTGTTTTAGGAGTGGCCGCCTTAATGGCAGAGGAGATGCAACGGATGATCGTCGAACATAATCGCAAGTGCCAGCTGTTAGAGGAAAAGCTGGAGGAGAAGTGCCGCGAGAAAGCGGTGCGTTTCAAAAATTGTGATTTGTGAAGTCTTGTCGACGTTCTGTATGTTTATTCGATAATGCCAACAAAGCCAAGCCAGCACAGGGTCTGCAATTGTGATTTGCTTATTTCCGCGACAGTAGAAAGCAAAATACAAACAAGACAAAACACATACGTTTAACGTTTCATATTTTATTTAGTTTGTTTTTGTACTCATCAGTTGTGGTTCTCTGCAGACCCACTGGACGGTGATAGTGGAGACACGGGACGGAAGTGCTGGGCACAGCATTGTGGAACGCGCGGAAAAAGAGCAAGCCGACCTCATCGTCACAGGTTCCAGGGGTCTCGGTGTGATCCGACGCACTATCCTTGGATCTGTCAGCGACTATGTGCTTCACCATGCCAAAATACCCGTCCTTGTTTGTCACTTCTGATTGCCCCGCGCGATGTTGGATGACGGTTCTGCAGCGCTCCCTCGTGTGCAACGAAACCTTCCATCGCACCCGCATTAGCCGAAGTGCTTGAGACGATGTGCTGTGCACCACACTCGCTGATAATATCGGCGTTTCCTTTGAAATGCTTGGTTTGCTTGCAATCCGGGAAATCGCGTCTCCCGGACGGTTGTTTTCCGCCTCTGCGCATTTTAATGCCAACGCATTGCCTTTGTATAAAGATGCTCGGTTATTTCGGTGGATGGTTTGGGTCCTTTTTCTGAAGGAACGGTTGCTTTATTGTTTGAAAATCGTGAACGAATGTCAACGCGTTTCATTACCATCTGTTGTTTTTGTGTTGTATAGCTGTGCATTGCCTATAGCTGCGTATTGTCTAGGAGCACCACATCTTGAATGATGCTTTGTCAGTGCGTGTCGAGGCGTTGTGTATTCACAGAGCGTTTTGTTCAACCGCATTAAACCTCACGTCATGTGACGTCCTTGTGTTTCTGCAGGTACACTGTAGCAGTAAGCGTTAAATACCGTGGTTCTGCAGCCACATGACTTGTTTTGACATGAAGGTGCTGATTGCAGTGGACGGCAGCGATTGTGCGGATAAAGCATTTGACTGTGAGTGGACTTTGCACTATTGCACTGCATGTAACTTCTACAGTCATACAAAGAAATGCTTTTGGAAGCACACTTTATTCACATGCCAACAGTCCTCCGCCGCAACCGATATTTTTGTGGGGAAGAAAAACGATTGTAACCTGTTGCTTTTCCGGGTAGGCGCAATGATTGTAACCTCTTGTTTAATTCGAATTTTTGGTGACGGCAGTTAGCGGCAGGCCGAAGCCTGAAATTTGCCCCCTGCCAGGGCGATTTTGGGTGAACACTCTTGCCCAAGGAGTGCTACGGCTGTTCACTCAGTGGCCGTAGATCGAACACCCAACCTTCCAATTGAGAGGCGGGCACTTTACCACTGAGCTAGTGCCGCCTCTTGTTGTATCAACAATTAACATGTTTTTGAAATTTTTGGGGGAATTGCCTGGTTGACCCCCCAGGTTGCGGGTCTGGCATGTAGTAAGCAAAACGAACGCTATTTTTGGGTTTTTACACGGAACATTGTATTGGATTGAAAATATTTTCCTTTGTGCAGTTGCTGTCAGTGATCTGTAGCTTTTAAACGCTTTCTTAATGAAAATTCGGGTAATTGCTACAGGTAGGCTGTAGTGTGCTAGCTCGTAACAGAACTTATTGAATTTTTATTGAAGGTTTTTCACAAGTCCTACCCTTAGTTATCGTCGCATTTGGTCCAAGCGCAAAAGATCTACAAACAAAATAGTGGCGTCGTTTTCCAGGGTACTTCAAACAACTCCACAAAACAGAAAACCAGGTTATTGTTTACAGCCACGTGAACCAACCCGACCTTGCCACGCACGTCTTCAGTGGTAAGTTGACGTTGTCTTGCTTCACTGCTTCGGCTGCTTGTTTCTCAAGAATGTACGACGTGCGCACCAGGCCGATAAGCTGCCGCGCTGCTGTGCAAGAATCTTTTTTCACCGTTTTCTTTTCCCAAGACAGATTCTCAAACACATTTGTCTGCAATGAATGGCGTGGTGCTCCGTCGGGAGTTTAAATTTCTTTTTTTCACATATTGTGGAACAAACCCATTATATTCCGTGACCCAACCTGTGTGTTAAATGCCTAATGACCACATCAGGGCAGCACCCAATTGATGTTTTCTGGGGAGGAAATATGATTGCAACTTGTTTTACCTACCAACTCAAGTTTTTGGTGCTTTAAATGATTTATTGAAAATTTCGGGGGAGGGAATTGCCCGGTTGTTCCCATGGGTGGCGGAACCTTTTTCAAAGTTCGGGGGCACAAGTGCACGTCAAAAAAACTATATAAAATTTTTGTGGTTTGAATTGGCAACTGTGACGTCACAAGCATTGAAATGTTACGTCATTATCTACACACCATATGAAGGTCTAAATTACACCATTTTAGACAAAATTACACCACTATGAAAACGAATCGGTGAAATTCAAATAGGCTGTTACAGGGACGACCAAGGTCAACAGCGTCACTCGTGCTCATCACACGATTTATTGTGACTGAATGCAACCGTTCGACGTTTGGGTCACTGAAATTTCCATTTAATTTCATTCTGGCTGGCATTATCGGTGCTCTGTGACCAGGACCGGCGCAAGATCCATTTTCAACGCCTCCTCATAGTTTATGACGTTATACGATCGACCGTCGCAGGACCTTCTTGCAAAATTTCCCACCGACTCCACTTGGTAGACGTAAACAGATACATTCGCTTTGCACATCCAAACATTACCGGTTGGACCTAGGCAAGGTCCATTCCAGCACTACTCCCCCGAAAAAGACCCTTCTAAGGACGGTGTATTTTTTCATCAAACTAATTTATTAGATGCATGCCATGTTTAATTGAACACCAAATTCATCAAAATGTTATCTAACAATTGTCAGCCGTTACGGCATTCACATAAACAACAATTCTAGTATAAGCTCAAAAACCTTTTTACAATCTGATGTCGTAACAATCGATGACATACCGCATGCGCAACAAACCTCTGACGTTCGCGAAGTTTCATAAAATTTGTGCAAGGAAATTGCTACTGTCACCAGTAGTTTATATTTAATAAAGTGTTTTCTACAAAATTATATGCTCACGAAAATTCCCTAATTTGACGTAGTGTATTTGTTATTGCGTTCTCACTTCTGCCAGGCGACTGCAAGACAGTTGCGTGAAATCAATATCCTTGCAAGTTGTTTGGTGATGAACATATACGCGTAGCGATTTATCGGCAAAAGTTTCGAGCATGCTCCAGGTTTTTTTTTGTGTTTCAGGCGCAAAAATACTATTGTCGCAACGTTTCGATGAAATGCGACACGATCACGAACAGAAATGTCTCAAGTTGCAGCAGAAGTTCGAAGAGAAATGCCGAAAGAAAGCGGTGAGGAAGCTTATGCGCTGCGTGACGTGCGCTCCGAACAATGCTCATACTTGGAAGCAGTTTTCCCGTTGGTATTGTGTCTGCTGGCCCTATTACATCACCGGATGTTCTTGGTTTCAGTAGCAAACTGTAAGCAGGTGTGCTAGATAGTACAATTATGCACAAACAAGATTTTGTGCTCGCAGTGAATGCAACGTGTGCTGTTTTTAAATTTATATGGCTTCAATACAGCATTTTCTATCATGGCTAGCAGTGATGTTTAGTTAATATCCTCGCTTCTAAAGCGGTACGTGGTAAGCGGTATTCTTAATGCAGCTGCGTTGCAAATATTCCATGTCCAGGAGCATGGAAAAAGTTCAGTTAATTTCCAAGCCTGGAAAAGTCTGCAAAATCTTATTTCTGGTCTGTTAGTACGAACTGAATAAAGAATAACCTTCCAGACTTAATCGTCTGACACGCATTTCCATAATGTTTTGTTCAAGATTGATCATTCTACTATCATCTTCTTAATCAGATATGCCATTCAGATAAGTTTAAAAAGTCAGGAAATGTATTTTCAAAATGTTGTAGGAACCTTGCATGTCAAATACAAAAGTAACCACAACAGGATAGCCATCCAATCAGCAAGCTATGGGTGTGGACAAAAAGCTCTGGGCCAGGGGCGTGCAACTGTTTATCGCAATGGGCCACAATGTACAATTGTAATGATGCTGAGGGCCAGACATTCAAACAACACATAAATTTTTATAA
>JGI24158J21664_10008606_pt1 | contig 13589 bp, 4 predicted proteins | sample Ectturendosymbi3_FD_21664 | JGI IMG/M metagenome (IMG submission 21664) | reverse complement strand
AAAATTTAACGAAAGCTCAGGGGGTACGAGTGGGTAGAAAGGCTAAGAACCACTGCGCTAAACCGTGTTTGTAATTTGAGCCTTTTACATTCCAAAGAATTAAATTTACTGATCTGAGTTACTCCTTGATGAAAAAATCTTAACAAAACTACCAATGTAGTGCACGTTTAGGACAAAGGCAGTCACCGGCAATTACAGGTTAATTATATGTTTTACATATATTTGCCTTACCTTGTCGCCAATAAACGAGAAATAAATTCTAATTCGAGGAAATCTGCTATTGCCAGCAATTAGCAAATAAAATGAATAAGATTGCTGCAAGCAATTAACGTACTTCAAGAGATCATATGCTAAAACCTCCCAACGCTGTGTTTGAAAATACCGAATTATCGAATTATCAAGTAATTGTTTCTATCATAGCATCTTCGAAAAAAAAAGTACCATGGCCAACATTTTTGCAGAATACAAGTAGATAAAATCAAACAAAAACTCAAAATAAGTTGTTTACACGGCACAGTGAAGCTAAACATGCGTAAAAACAAGGCACAGTTGCGTTTGGGGCTGATGTTCTATTTAGTAATCAGCTCCAGATATTTTGTTTTTCTACCTTTTTTCATCGCAGAGCTTGCCGATCAAACTTGTAGACATTTTGTTAGAACCAGGGTATTTATTTAGTGGTGCGACCTGCATTAGGGAATAGCCACGCACATCAGGCATCAATCAACAAAATATAAACATAAGCTACTCTTAAATCTAATAACACACAAAAGGTTTAAAAATCCATCGTAACGCAGAAAAGGATGACTGTCTGCCTCGCTGTTCATTTCGTTGGTGTAGTCTTTGTACATTGAGGCAAAGTATCCACTTGGCCTTTTATGTTTTATATATGCTAGCTGTAGCTCAAACCTTTACTTAGTAACGCTTAAACGAACCCAGTAATTTCTATAAAATACCTATAAAATCAAAAAGGTAAACATAGGTTGCAGTTTACTGCGAAACCAACTTTTAGGGCAATATCAAGAACATGGCTAAGTCTAAAACACTTGCTACATAGGCCTACTTTATGTCTGCTCGATGTAGTAAGGTTACTCTTCCTTGGCACCACTTTGTATACGCACTACCTCATTTTCATATTCCTCGTACAGTGTCAAGTGTGTATGTAAGGATGCAAAGGGACTTTGATGCCTTGTAATAATGGTGGAATGAAACCAAACTTTGTATTTTGGGCATTAATTAATGAATCGTAGGTCCATCCGCGGCTCTCAGCAGAATTATTACTCCAGCATGCTACCTGTGTTTACGCTTATCGAGAAAGTCTAGTTCAGTTCTAGCAATACATTTTGCGTTTACCTAATTGACGAATTTACCAAAATGTTTGTCATATCGTGTCCATTGCAAGCCAGATTGACATCGCCCTTCTTGTCTGCAGGATTATACCATGACTTTCTATTTTCATCAAAGCTGGCTTGATAGGAGGCTAGCTCATCAGCTACCAATGAATCTCACTTTGGACAACAACGTACTGGAAAAAATTTGGGTAGGTAAAGAATCTTAAGCGCAGTTTAACACTATATGACGGTGCACAATGTAAGCTGAGCGGTGCAGAAAGTTGCACAATCAAGCAGTCTTTCTTGGTGCGTGGCCGTGATTTTCAAACGGTGTGCGGCAAAAGATTGTCAGCTGTTCCGCAATATAACTGGTTTGAATTTTCCATGTGTACGAGAGTATTGATCAAAGTGCTCCATTGCTCAAAAAACTTTGGAAAGCACTTGTGTATGGGTTTCCCTTTATCAAACGTGCAGCACATAGCACAAGTTATGCTGACTTCGTCAGCAGCTTTGATGACAAGGTGTATTTTGCATGATGTATCGACACCTTTGAGCTGTGGCAGTGATGCAATAATTTGAACAGCTTTTGCATTGGTGTAGGGGTGGAAAATCTGTGGCCTAAAACGTTTTACCGGAAAACGTTTGCATGCCGAAACAATAGATTTTCAAAATTTTTTCAACTTACCTTCTCTAAGTAATGAAAAGACACATCTAATGCAAATTTTACCCCGTTACTACCAGAAAACTTAAACTGACAATTTTTTTTTAAAGATTAAAATGTCGATACAAATGATTTCTTCCATATGTGAATTAATTCCCGAAAGAAAAATAATTGGGTGGACTACCACCCTCCCTGCACCTTTACCTCCAACGTCTATGAGTTTCTGGATTTTAAAGTTTGATTTGCACAGTTGACCTCATTGATGAGGTGGATTGAGATCTTAACCTTCGAGACCGAGCTTCAGTCCAAGATTCAAGACCTGAAAATTTGTCGATTTCGCCTGAATTTGTCTTGAATTTATCAAACAAAATGTCATCAAGATATCCAAGTTCCAGTTTTGTCATATCTTATCTGTTTTTGGCACTTTTTTTCTATTATTATTTCACCGAGGATAAGACCTACAGCAAGCACGTGAATTACCCGTGGACGCTGGAATAACGGTAGGGCAGGGGGCAGTAAAAGAGTTGAGAGCAATGGAAATAAAAAAAACAAAAAAAACAGTAATAATTATGCTTATTTCTGTTCAGCAACACTTTTGACTTCAAAAATAATAACAGAAATTATAGAAAACCATTATCAATTTTCTGGGTGGCGAGTAGCTGCAATAAAATTGTTTCACGTCGATCTTGATAAACCATGAAATTACCTACGATGCTGTTATAAAAAGGCACCTCCTCTCCCGCTTCTCCCCTTTGAAAGGGCATGAGGTCAATGCCCTCCCTCTCCGGCGTCCCTGGAAGTGCCAGAGCTTCACAAAACTATGCAAGAAGGGTATTCGAAGTCTGAAGACCAAGGGCGCGAAATCGAGACTACGACTCACAAAAAAGGGTCTCGAGACACGTCCTAACACCAAGTCCTGAAATCCAATCTCTGGTTGGCGTCCAGTAATCGAAGCAACAAACATCAGAGACGCGAAGGTGATCCAAGAGGCGTAGGTCAAACTGCCAAATTTTCAACAAGGTTTACTAGGTCTCCACCTGAACTGCAATAAACATTCATTGGCTACAACAAGAAAATGGGTGAAAACAGTACTATCTTTTGTTGAGCTACGTTGGAATTCATTGAAAACTCAATTTAATTTTATACAAGCCTAAAAATTAAAGGATATTATTGTATAGATGTTAAAAAACAAACTCACATCATTTTCTTTCAAACTTCAATAACATTATAACAAAACCAGTATAGTTTCTATCAATTACAATAAAATAGGCAGCAAATATCTGTTGCATCTTTTCATTACGAATAAATGTGCTTGAAATATTTAGATCTCGCTTTGTATGTAAAAAAAAGCACCAAAAAATTGCAAAAAGTAGTTTCTACTTATTAACATATTGCAAACGCTCTCAAAATATCTACTGCGTAAAATTACTTTTCAGAAAGATTTCGTATAGCTTCTGAAAACTTTACAAAAATAATGAATAAAATATCGATCGATTAAAATTTTGTGCTTGTTTTCTACTTTTACTAAATTTTTCCAAAACAGCTTGTTTTGAAGTTTTTGACAGTACTGAGACAGGAAACGTAAGGATGTGGAAAATTGTGCAAAAAAAGAAACGGCATTTCGAAAAGATAAAGTGAAATGAATCATAAGTTCTTTTGCTCATGGGCTTTACCTCGAATCAGCTTCTCATTTCTTAGTGCAAGTGATCCTCTTGTTGCATTGATCCCAATTGTTATGTTCTTTCTCAAGAGACGGCTGGGTCGTGAAACTTAATCAACTGTAATTCCAGTAAAATCTCCGAGGGCGTTGGTCTTACTCTCTAAAAATTAATGCGGTTTGATGCTTGCCCGGTTTCTGTTAATTGTTCTTTCAAAAAGCGGTGCAAAATTAGAAACAATATCCTGTGGACTTGGCCAGAAGCAATTAACAACGTAATGAAGATTCGTGTCGTAGATTGGAGAGTTAATCTTGCCGAGCCAGCTACAGAGGACGAGCAACGACGAATTACAAAGCCCTTTCAAGCATTTTGCAACTTTAAACAAGTAACAGGAAATAAAATTCGATCAACACCGAGGAAATTACTGTGAGGCTAGGCAACAGCTGCTTTGGAGATTAGATTCAAAGTGGTCAGGTTTGTTGAAACCGGCGATCAAGCCTTGTGATGATATAGTTTGATAAATGTTTTATTAAAAGCAGCATGTAATGAATATAAATTCTTACTAACAGAAGAATGTTAGTAAGGTGATCAGTAGACTGGGACCCAATGTACGCCATAAATTACCAAACCAAGTCCAAACGTCTGCCAGCAATTAAACTGCTTGTTCTTGCAGGCATGATCTCATTTTTGATGCTGAGATCTGGATTTTTTTCAAATCAACTCCATGTTCACTAAGGATACACTTCAAGATGTGGGGTAGAACCTCTATTACAGAGGATGACCGTATCGAGAAAATTTCAAATGTTGACAAGAATTGGGGTCACTGACCCCTGACTCCGATGAGCTGCCCACCCTTTAGTAGACTCTACTTCACATCCCCCAACGAGTCCCTAGGAAAAACGTGACCAACACATTGGGTACAGGTTTAGTTGTAGGGGCTGCCAGAGTGGAAAAATATTTCAGACCTGCCTATTGGTTCCCCATACCTAGAATTAGTGTCTTGCATGACTGGAGAGCTCAGTTTTCCCCTGAAAAAACTATATGACCCATAGCTCAAGCCCTGTCAGGAGTCGCCACTCCATGTCAGAGTGAACCTGGGAATAATGTAGGCGGAAGGGTTTTCCAGTTTTTNAAAACTGCTAACTCGCAAACTGCAGCCTAGCACCGATTGCAGTTTAACATCAATGGCCAGGACGGGAGTTTTAACACACTTTTCCAATATTTATTTGTTTGTTTTGATTTTTTGTTTTCTTCTTGCAACTTTTTACAGTATTTATGTTCGTTGAGACGTAAACAAACTTATGCAAATTGTTTCCAGAAGACATTAACCTTTTGTGCAAACGTTGATTTACCTTAAACGCTTTTGTTGTGAGCTCATATTGACCTTATGACTAACATTTTAAACTGATAGGGACAGCAATGCACGTAAGCCAATGAGAAATTTTCTGATAGTAACGCAGGAAGTTTATCAGACCTGTGGATGTTTTTTGGTGTGTATAAAGAACGTCAAACGTTATAATGAATCATATAAATTGGTTTTGTCGCAAACCAAAAATCGAAATCTTCTGAGGAAGCCTCAGAAGAATAGTGTTTTGCTTTCGTATACACAGTCTGAAATATTGAACTTTGGTCGACTGAGTGGAGATAAAATGTTGTTGGCAGCGGCCGCCGTCGGTTCTCAAACTAAAATTGAAAGTCGAATATTCACAGTACGAACGTGGTTTAGCAAAGCTTACAATATATAACTACATTTTCTTCGCTAAAATATCATCTTGATCATGAAGACAAACGTTCAACATTGCGTAGAATGAAATTTTATTTCTGAACGAAAAAAATTGTCAACCTTTTATGCCCGAAAATTCACTTTGCAAATTACTTGAGAGATTGCCAAGTGGCGCAAAGCCGGTTATTACAAACAATTCAGTAAATCTAAAAAAAATGCAGAGACTTTCACAGTAACGTGAATACTTTCATTGCTGCCTTGTCCTGCATCAACCACCACAAAAGATTGTTCTCATTTCTGCAAGGTTGCAAATTTGTTCGTTTTGTACAATACCACAGAGAATAACTAAGTGAAGGAATCTACGGTTGAAACATGTCTAACCTATTTGCAAAAACGTTGGACAGCATCGTGCTGTGCTTTACAAAATCGTTTTTATATAATGTACATCACATGAAGAAATGTAAGGACAGACCTGCTGACATTGATCAGGAAGAACTGTAAGAAAAACAGTGGCCATACTTTTTACTTTGCAGCCAGAATCACGATATTGCTGTATATCATGCATTACTTTCAGGTGTTTTTCCCAAACCCGTGTGAGGTAAAACAAGTTGTTCCACTAATACAATTTTCAAGCAAAACACGAACTACCGCCAAGCGAAAGCGTTGGCTATTGTCCAAAAATGGCCTTTGTGGTATGCAGAGATTTTACGCAGAAGCGTTTGGCATACTACTACTCTATTTTTTCACAAAGCGTCAAAGCTTTCTTTTTGTTGTGTCAAAAAAGCAGCATGCAAAGAGCGAACAAACTGATCAAGAAGTTTTTTGATGTCATTAATAACGGTGCCGTGACTTTTTCTTTAGGTAGTAAACTGTCGTGACTCATTCATGAACAACGAAACGCCAGGTTTCACAGTGTTGTGAATCCGGCAACAAAAAGAAGATGACAAGGATTTAAACAAAATGTCTGCTCATTGGTCTGCGTGAATTCTGGAAAAATGTATGACAATAGATTTAACAAATCGATACGCTTGCTCTGCTCGGTTTCCTTGATGACAAATGCGGTTTGCGACTATTGATCTTGTGCGCTCGGTACAAGTCAATCACGTTACAGATCTTCTCTACCTAAAACCTATACAACACTTCTTTCCTTGCGGTATTGACAGCCAAGCCTTAGGGCTATAAGCATTTCACAAAGACAAAATCTTTTATAGATCAGTACAGTGTTTATAAATTATAGGAAGGCACAGGTCCACTTGTCTGTACAAGAGGTCCGATTCTGCGGAGTTCCTGCGCGGAGATAATACGAGTACGAGATATTCTGATTGCTACACGTTTCTTTCGACCTATTTTGCAACCTGAGAGTTAGTCTTCTGATTTAGATAACACTTTACTGTTGTGGCTGCTGTAAACTTTGAACAAAAGCTCTTTTGCTGTTCTCGGTCGTATTTTTGCAACATCACACTAAGCCTGCTGTTGCCATCGTGGTGGACGTGAACCAAATCCAAAGATCAACCTTATTATAATTATTGTTAACTTAAGGAATGCTCACCTTCACGATTGATACCTTTGAAAAATGTGTGTCGTTGAAAAAAGTGAACTTATATTAATGTTTCACCGCTCATACAAGTAAACACAGAAGTCCACACAACGCCTTGGCGCTTAATTATACAAAAACCACTATATGAATGCATTTGCTCCTTTTGCCATCTTTTAAGACCTGTAGTTTCCATGTCGTCGTCACTCGCGTTCTGACAAGCTTCGAAAACCATGTCTGGATGCATGCTTCGACCGGTCACGGTTTTCCACAAGGATCGTCTTGTTTGACCCTGGAACGAATTGTACCTTTTAGGTTGATCATGATCTCCTGCGTTATCTGTCTGTTCGCAATATCCTTTCGAATCAGCGCACGTCTTTTCACAAAATGTAAGGCTTTTAGCTGTTTGCATCTTCTGCTAAATTAGTCAGTGTTGCTAGCACACTTTCATTTGCATAAACCTAATGTATTTTTGTAGATCATAAGCTGAAATAATCTTTATACAAATTAACTGCTTCCACAAAGAAGATTTTTTATGTAATTAAGGAGTGATAAAGAAGGTCAGGTTTTAGGTATGAAAATAATGTATTGGAACTTTGGAGCCATTGGTTGTAGTCTAAAGTGAGGATAAAACACAAAACTTCGAGAAAGGTACCGAACCGTATCGAATTTTAACGTTGTAATAATCGAAAAGTTTGATAGCTGGTACATACAACGCTATCAGTTGGCATAGTAAACCTTTACAACACGCGTTATTCACTAACACCTTAAAAATATGTTGTCAAGGATAACTGACTAAATTGAGCGCCCTTTCATTGAGTTAGACAACCAAGTTTTGGTTGAACCATGCGATATACGTGCTTGCACACGCGCAGTAAATGGCTTTTTATTTTTATACGCTACAAATTATAAGCTGTAGCATAATAAGTGTTAGCTTTATTTGCAGAATAGATAGTAATGGCCACGTAACAAAAGTCAGTGATTGAGAAAACGAATAGAAAAACAAGAAATTCAGGACGAAAATTGAATTCATTAAAAAACCTAGTTGTTTTCGGAGTGGATACATTGTACCGTGCTTTCTTTACCAGCCAAACAACTGTCTAAGCCGGAGGTTCTCAACCTTTTCGCTGAAGGGAGCCAAATCCAGACCTACGACTTTGTTAGAGAGGCTGAGTAAAAAAATTTAACGCAAGTCAACTGACACGTTTTGTTTTATAGCAGAACGAAGTCTGTTACACAAAATATTAGAGGTTTTAGTGAAAGACTGCTGAAGGCCGCACAAAGGTTGCCTGGGAGCCGCATGCGGCTCTCAGAACAGTCTTTGAGAACTACTGGTTTAAGCAATGGGCAATGCAATGACCGCGACAACTTCAGAATTTCACTGTGTCTCAAGAATGACTTCGTTCTTTCAATAACTTCGCAACAATGCAAGTATTGTTTGATTTGCATGGGTCTAAAAAATAAAGAGTCTTGATTGATACTCTAATACAAGTAGCAGTCTTCTAAACATCACGAATGAAAACGTAAACACACTACACAACGATTACCCGCAAGAAAATTCGATATACTGTTCACAACATCATTTTTTAATGTTCGTGCGTGTAGTGTCTATAGACCATCGAAACTAGCAACAGAAACCGGTTTCCGAAGTTATCGTCAGTTCAATCGATGTCTTTTGGAGCCTAAGTGGTGGTTTTTGTCTATGCCCAGAGCAAGAACGGAACAAGAACACGAGGTTGTCTTTATCTACTGAAAGATATTTTAAAGGCGCAAAATGTTTTCAAAACCAGCATGTGCTATGCTATATTCAAACTTGTGCTAATGTCGAAGTCACTCTTGTCTAGAACCAACGGAGCCGACGATGAGCCCATCCAGGATAACTAGACCCTGTTATTATCTAAGACAGACTCGGCGCGGTNGAAAGACACTTGTAAAGTATTTCATCAAATTGAGCAAGGTTGTTTTAAATTCTAGGGGAATTATATTCAAGAATGGGGCACATGTCTGGTATAGACATGAAATACAAAACGTTGTGCTTCCAAACGCGTTATTTACACTGATATTAAATAACGGCCTTCAGCATTATGCTTGCTTTTGACTCAGCAACATTTCATACGCGTTCGCAACTTTCATAACGGTGGCTTACCTAAGTGATATTATTTTAGGGAAAACTGATGAGGTTCATAGTTTTCTGGAACCACTGCAATAAAGGTTTGATAATAACTTCTACCTGCTCCTAGTTGTTTTTCCTGAAATTCCTGGAAGTTGAATTTTTGCTGTGTAAAACTGCATGTAATCAACGTTTTCTAAATATTTCGTGATCAGTGTTGAGTGTAGCAAATTAATGATGAGTCTTTAGGAGCCTGCAAAAACTTTTCGCTGAAAGTTTCCACTTTACGTATTCTAGTAAGATTTCTTCAAGTTTTAGCTCAACAGGTTTATTTGACAAATCTGTAGGTGCCCGATACATATTTTCCGAATGACAAAAAATCGTTTATTCACGCAATCACACGAGAAAACAAGTTACTTCGACTGACCCCAGAAGGAAAGATTTTCTACGGTCTTAGGTAAGTTTTTCGCTTGGATTTATTGATCGTACTTATTCAACATGCGATTTAAGTCACTCGTACTTGGCATTATACAATGATTTGTAATTAATAAGCGAAAAATAGTAATTTTTAGCAAAGTTTATCACAAAAATATTGAAAACGATTTGAAAATATACACAAACGTTTCACAAGAAGCTTTAAAAATACTTCTAGTTTTTTGTTGCTGAAGTGTTATTACTCGCCATTGTTTTTGTATTTTAATTAACCATCAGCCGAGTAATAATACTGATGAACAAGCCACCTTTTAAACAAGCCATCTTAAACAGAGATTTAGGACAAGCCACCTTCAAACCCTGCGCTTTTTTCTCGGTTGCAGATATGACTGTCAATAAGAATGGTCACGGTCAAATTCTTTGCATTGTCTCGCGGCACTACAAGTTCGCTAGTTGAATCCAACAGTAGAAAACAACTGGAATATTATACCATTTCATTGGCTTAGGTTGAGCGTTTATATATCTATGCATTTATACTCAGCTCCAGGCCCGCAACCAGGGGACATCTGGGTAGTTGCCCCAAGAAATTTTCAAAAATACACTTAGTTGTTAGATACCACAACAAGTTACAATCATTTTGCCCCCTGAAATTAGTACAAGAGCAAGTTGCAACCATTTTGGTCCCTTGAAAATATCAGCTGGTTGCGGCCCTGTCCAATAACATACCGAAACAGTGGATTACATGTTGCAAGCAAATGACGTTAGTGACTCCGACCTATCGGTAATCTAGTAGTGATTCATCAGCAAGCACTTCATGTCTTTAGCAGCTAAGCTTTGTGCGAAACAAATTTTTTAAACTTTTGACGCCGACAGTTTTACGTGGGTCGGTCGTAACAGCGAAAATATGGGAAAGCTTTGAATTTGTGTACTGTCTTATAAATCCTATCTACATTCTTTCACTTTTTACTGTTCCTTTTTTGACAAAGTATCTCGTTTTCGCAAGCAGAATATTAGTTGAACTTCGATAACAGGCCTCTCATTTGCCAGAATCACAGCAGATTTGGCTTGCCAAATGGATTTGAAAAGATACCCTTTGGATCAACAGAACTGCTCATTGAAGATTGAAAGCTGTAAGTAAATGATTTAGCAGAAAAGTTAAAAAACTTTACGTTTCCTGAAAATATTAATTGCTTTTTGCCACAACATTATTCGCTCCATTTTTGGCGTGCCTTTTGTATGCAGCTCTTTTTGTAAATATTCAAAGCACTTTGGCGTTAATGCTAAATAACGTTTTTGTCGCACCTGGCTGAGCGCTTCTCGTGTTCAAGAGCTTTTATCGACTCCGCAGGACTAATTTATGTTCCAAATATTTGTTGCAAATAAATAATTTATTCATTTCTTTTGCATAGTATTAATTTATGTTACAAATTAATTTCACTCCGATGCAACGGTCATCAGTTGCAACGTGCCAGGCGCATTGCAAGCAAATCTTAGCTACTTTATCTACGTGGTGACATTACGAGCAAATGATAAAATAATGTCTATTCCAAACACAAGTAAAAATGTTTTCATCCTGCCGCAGCATTGCCTTGATTGTCGTTTCCATTCTTAGCATTGCAGTGATCGGTTGTCCACTTTTGTCTAATGCTAAAACGAATTACCTGGCCAAAGCATGGCCCTGTTGTTAGAAACGTTACGGAAAGGGGAACATTGGTGCAAGCCAGTCTAAGATAATTTGTCTGTATTTAGTGTTTCATGAATTTTAATGATGCTATACGATCTAATCGCATCCACAAAAGTTTACTGGGCACGATGGAACTACAAAAATACGATGAGAAGTGTATACTTCAAAAGTGCTTCAGGATAGTAACAAGCATTACGTTGGTGAAAGCAGAAGAAAATTCAAAAGACTAGGGAATACACAGAAATGAGACATACAAATGACGAATGAGCAAAAGCTGTTCAACTCATCGTGATTTTGAACACGATCACAAATTACAATTGGAATGCATCGAACAGCCAGAATTTTAGACCATGTTCTTTACTAGGCTATACAGAAACATTGCACATACATAACAATCATTTATATTCTGAAGATAAAAGGTCTGATATCATTTATATTCTGAAGATGAAAGGTCTGATAAAAGGTCTGATATCTTTGTGACACGCAATTTCGTTTTCAACAAAATGATATACGTGGTGTTCCAAAATGTTATTTATCGTTATGCATCCTATTAACTTCACCAACATTGTCAAATGATCTCAGTTTTTAATAGCACACGTAGGAACAACTCAAACATTACTTATATGGGTTTATCTTTTAAGGTAAAAAATGGCATCCACTTCGATAGAAAAAAGCATTTTGGTGTTTGTTAGAGAATGCTCGAACACGATCGAACATGACTGTACAGAGAACGTTTGTAAAAGACTTTCATAGGAAAGCACCAGCTAATGGAGAGATGTACAGATTTGGAAATGGCACAAGAAATTCAAAGAGAAAGACACTTCGTGTAAATCCAAAGGATCTGGACTCCCACCAGTACCAAAAGAGACAATTGACATGAAGCTAAAATACTGTACTGATTTGATGTGCCCAGGCGGTGCACACATTAAACCTTATAAAATAGTTTATAAAATCCACATTCTTTTGAATTCCCTAACCTAGTTTTTATGAAAAAATTTTGCTCTACTACATACTACGCCTTTCTTCTCTTTCAAACCATTTTTTGTTCCATGCAGTATACTTTCTTTACTCCATGCAGTATACTTTCTTTACTCCATGCAGTATACTTTCTTTACTCCATGCAGTATACTTTCTTAACTCCATGCAGTATACTTTCTTTACTGCAAAGAGAAGAAGCGTGAAAAGAAACCATGGATAACAGAACAGTTGATAGATAAAATGGAGGAGAGACGAAAATGGAAAAATGTGAATGAGGAGGAAGGACGGAGAAAGTATAGACAGCTGAACAATGAATTAAGAAGAATGTCTGATAGAGCAAAAGAGCAATGGCTAATTGATCGATGTATAGAAATTGAGAAATAGGAAGAAAATGGTCAAGTAGATGTTATCTACCGCAAAGTCAAAGAACTAACAGATTCTGATGTAAGATCACGTGGAATAGCAGCAGTTATGGATCGTGATGGAAATCTACTAACAAGTATGGATGATATAAAGAGAAGATGGAAGACTTACATCGAGGATTTGTACAACAAGCAGGATAAACCAACAGAGTTGGATTGGAGAGTGAAAAACAAGCTTTGGAAGATGATATACGCCCGGAGGTGTTAAATATAGTAGTGGAAGAAGCAATACACACACTGAGTAGAAGGAAAGCAGAAGGAATGGACGGAATCCCTGCGGAATTCCTCATGTCTTTGCGTGGCGAGGTGAAGGAAAAATTTGTAGAATTATGTCAGTTGATATACAGAGACGGAGTATGACCAAAGGACTTTTTACAAAGCGTGATGATTCCTATTGAAAAGAAGAATGCAGTTCGATGCGAAGATTTTAGAACTATGAGCCTGATATCACATGCATCAAAGGTGGTGTTGAGGATCTTGGCTAAACGTATAGAAAGATCATCAGAAGAATTTTTGGGAAAAGATCAATTTGGCTTTCGTAGCGGAAGAGGCACAAGAGATGTAATTGCAGTTATGAGGTGTCTGTCTGAGAGAAGCATTGAATTCAACCAAGATCTCTACGTGTGCTTTATAGACTATGAGAAGGCATTTGATCGCGTCAGCTGGAGAAAATTGATGGAGATATTGCATAACATTGGTGTAGATTGGCNGGACAGAAGACTTATAGCAACGCTGTATATGAGTCAAACAGCTGCAGTAAGATTGAACTATGGACTGACTGAACCTAGTGAAGTTGGAAGAGGAGTCCGGCAAGGTTGTCTGATTTCACCAACACTGTTAAATGTTTATGCGGAAGCCATGATGAAGGAAGCACTGGATGATTTAAAAGAAGGAATATGTGTTGGAGGCGAATTAGTGCAATCTGTCTGGTATGCGGATGATCAAGCTATGACTGCAAACATGGAAAAAGGTTTACAAAAAATTTTGGATGAAACAAACAAAGTAGTAAAGAAATATGGCATGAAAATAAACATCAAAAAGACAAAAGTTATGAAGATT
>JGI24158J21664_10008605_pt1 | contig 13589 bp, 7 predicted proteins | sample Ectturendosymbi3_FD_21664 | JGI IMG/M metagenome (IMG submission 21664) | reverse complement strand
GTTATTTCGTTTATTCACCGGTGTTTAAACGCGCTCGCTTAGCGAGTACACAAGTTCCTTAGACGGCTAGAAATTATTTGTCTATAATTCATGATACCTTCCGCAGGAAATAAAGATGCAAAAGCTGTTTCTAGCAAGTTCACACACCGCCGTTGTTGCATCAGCGTTGTAATGCGGCCCACGGGTTGCCTTATAGGTCCCTATGTGGCCCACGGAGCAAGTTGAGTTTGAGACCCGTGACTTAAGCGAATATGCAGACTGGATGTGGAACATGAATAATTGAAACACTCATAGTTTTTTTTTTGTTTATTAACAGATCCACATACTTAAGCTAATATGCATTAAGAATGTTTCTAAACGCGAAAAAGAACTGCACAAAAGACGTAACAGCGTCCTCCAAGTGCTGCACTGTTACGTTTATTGTGCTTAGAAAATTGACTTTCACACTTCCATTGTGATTTAATAAACAATTAAGTAATAGTTGTCGTAATCCGGTTGTGTGTTTTTTTGTTGATTTGGCATATCCGTTCCTATATTTTCGTGTCGGAGTCGGACAGCGAGGTTTTCGGATGAGAAGGGGTGAAAAGCATTGGGAGAAATCCGTACCTAGCAGTTTTTTGTTGCATAGCGGGGATTCCAGTTAATCGGAGTTCGGACAAACGAGGTCTGACTGTAGTTAGAAGAGTTTATTTAGGAATCACTGCTAACCTTGTCCCAACAGAGTAGTGCAGTTGGTGGATTATGGATGTTAACCATGTTGCGTCCACGTAGGCCTTAATCTACATTTCTTAACATTTATAGCCTACTGGAGACACAAAATGTTATTTAATCTATAAATGTGCCATGCACCAGGAGATTGACAAGTCTAGACATCAGAAAGGTTTATGCATGCGTATTTCGGCCATTAAAAGCACGGTGCGCTTGCAAAATCAATTTTCGCTAATAAACCAAAACCTTGGCGCACTGCTTTGACTGGCCTCAAGTTCGTTCCTTCGATAACAATGTTTTCATAACTATACGACAGGCTTGATTCTGATATTCTGCGAATTTTTGTGAACATTTGCATTTCATTACAACGTCTCTAAATAATCGTCGGAAACTGTCATTTTATTAAAATTTTGAAAAGCTCGTTCAAAAATTTTTAGTTGCAAACTATGAGCCTTATACGAGTATTTGCTGGAAAAGCTTTGATAATTTTATAATTAATTCGCACAATTTGCAAATACTGTGTTTTGAATTAAATGCAAATTTTCAGAATGTCTAGCCCCCTACACAAAAATGACACCCCCAATTGAAGACTTTATGGAGACGGTTCTGTGAAAATGTGTCAGAAAACGGAACTAAAAATTAGTGAAATAAGCAAAATTCAAAATTGGGATATTTTGTTGTGAAGGCCATTCGGNCTCGTGATGTGCCATAATGTCGAAATAGTTTTTTAGAAGCCACCATTNGGGAGACGCTGTAAGCATTTTGAGGGGGCCCACATGTGGGTTGCTACGGCTCTGGGGCCAACATTTTACCCGCTAGAAACAAAGAGAATAACCTTTTTTGCTAAACATTGAATAGGACAATATAAAATTTCGAAATCCAGGGGATCCAAATCCCCCCAGCCTCCTTCCGACGCCCATGTAGCCAGATATATTACAATAATTTAATTTAGAACATCACGCAGGTTTTACAAAATTGAGCAGATGCATTATGAAAAAACGCCTCAACAAATTCACCTTTGCAACCAGCAATCACTCTGCAGTCACAGCTAAACGTCAGCGATTATGACGTATTCCCATAACCTGCATAGACATATTTTGACATGTCCCTAATTTTATACTGTGTGAAAAGAAGCTTGCACAAGCGTAGTTGAAGCTATATTCACTCAGGCACATTGCTCACACTCACACCAACAATGGATTTTTCAAACTTGTACAAGCATTGCTGCAGATTCGCTCATGCTTCTTTCTACGTAGTACAAAGCTACGTGCCTTACCTCTACCACCAGTCACTGCCTCGCTGCATTACCTGCCAATATGTTCGCGTTCAATAGTCACAAGCGGCAGAAGGCCTACTACCGTAACTTGAAGCGAACCTTTGAAGATTTGTGGCCAGGTTATTGTTACGCAGTAAAGAACAACAGTGGATCAATCCACTCGCGAGTTTGGCAACCTCCCTTTGAAGGCAAAGGAGGAGACATGAGTGAACTGCAAGCTGCATGACACCAGAACAGTGAACCTGACTCTTGTGCAGCGTGAGTGTCATACCGGAAAATAAACTGTTATTGCAAAAATTAATCGGAACTAACCTACTGACTTCAGATTACTAAAATGTTTTGGTTCTTAGCCCGAATTTCGAGGTGGGGGGGCAAATGCTCGATTCCCCCCCTTCGAAAGTCCATGGTAGCTGTTGCTCATTAAACAAGACTCTGAGACTGAATGGCTTTTCAGCGAAAGTTCGAGCCTCAAGACATTACAAAATGTATATCAGCACCATTCTCACGCATTTAGTTTAAGAACTGTACACAAACAAAAATCTGCGATATTCATTTAAGGCTACGGCTGACACTTCAAACAAGGATAAGTTATGTTTTTAGCACGCCAGGTTTAACAAAGAAGCTTATATCACCATTAGGTGGGATACAACCAGCTGGCCAGAGATAGCTGCGAAAAACGTTGTTCCTCGTTTTTGCTTGCGGATAGCGATTACAAGCGGTTAGAAGCACCAATTTCCACCCGGTGCTTAAATTTCAGGTAAAGGTCAGCCATGATATGAATCCTGTAACACTTACACGATGCATAGCGTTTGATTAATCAAGGACAGTTGGCAAACCGTACTGCTTTGATCAGGTTCAAATGAAGGCTCACTTAGAAGTGTCAAAGTTAGGCACCGTGTCAATATCATGCTTTGCGTTCCTTTTATGAAAGATTTCAATGGTGCAACTAAGCGCTCAATAACCATGGGTGCTACGTCACCCTTTTCAATGCCGATCAAGAATACTTTCAAAAAAACATGAAATTCCGAAAGTTTCAACCTCTTGCTGCGGCATTTATCATTATGAATTATTAGTTTTCGTTCGGAGGTGTAGAATGTACTGGCAATGCTCTTAAACGAAACAAACTTGATTGCTATTTTGGCAAGTTACAGTATTGCCAAAAATACAACTTTGTACATAGACAGCACAATAACTCTTGTCCTGCTCTTTCCATTGGAATTACGCTGACAAACACAGTAATCATTGCTTCTGCTTATGATCATGTGCATGTCTCGGGATCTGCGAAAAACTAACTCTTGTGTTTCTCCCAAGATCAACGGATCACTGTTTCAGCTACAACGCGATCCCTTATGATTTGTGTAAAATGACTTGTCAAATAGGTACATTTTCAGAAGCCTTAAGTCGTAGGATTTCCTTAACTTATTCATATGGAATTTTGGGTTCTGTTTTTGTAGAATTAATATAGAACGGTTGCATCTTCGGAAAAGGTCACGTAATTTCTGATTCTACGGAGCGTCATGGAGTTCGAATTTTATGTTTTGTTTCTAATTATGAAGTTATAGATGCCAATTTTTGTTTATTCGACGAGCGAACAAGGAAAAAAACAGAAATGAGCAGACTAAAAACAAGTCAATATAATATAGAAAAACAAAGAAACCCAACAAAGCAACTCACGAGTCTACACACAAGGTCACTGTCACAAAGTCGCAAAATTAATTGCACCGCGGGGTATCAATACCAAACGCTTCGCCAACAAATCCAGGGCGGAAGTTTGATAAATCATAGAAGTCCGTGGGCCGCATTGCAATCAAGCGTTGTCCAAGCAGCGACATTTCACAGTATCGTGTTATTACTTTTATCGGAAAAAAACTCATGATTCCTTGTTCGACGTAACGATGAAAGGTCGCAAAGTTCGGAGTAAGGTTCCTCAGCTTCAACATCTCGCAACGTTTGATTTCAATTCAACTTACAGAATTCAGCATCAAAACAAATTCTTCAACAAAATCAACGTCGAAAGCGCCGCCAACGAATGTAGGGCGAAAATTTGGTATTTGCTGACAAAAGGGGAAAACGTACCTTGAGGATTTTCTATGTGTGATGCGATTTCAGTGCGAGAAAACTTTTCCCGTCGGTAGTTAAAGCATTCATATCTACAGTCAATGAAGTTGGCGCTTGTCATAGTTGTCAGCATATCACCGCAAGCAAATGGTTTCCAAAGCAAAGTATCAAGTGCTTCTCTAACAAACGTGGGGCGGAAACTCAACAAACCACAGAAATCCGCTATCCGTGCATCGGCCATACGTTGTTGATGTGGTGGCATTTTACAAGTTGCAGATGCCGATAATAATCGGCAACACCAAAGATAAAGACTTGCTTTGAGGGTTTGAACAGCTTCAGCTAGCATTAAAAAATCAGTGAGTTTATACAACGAATATTACTTTCCATTTGTGGTGACTATTGAACCTACTGCCATATTTCTTTTGATCCAGAGTTCACATCGCAGGTTTCGTTGAATAATATAGAAATGGTTAGCCATAGCGCTTAAGAGTAGCTAAATCTAGCAGTGGTCGAGAATGAAGACGTTCCAACTTCAGTTTCAGAAGTAAACCGCTAAAATAGTCGGATGAGGGCGTTCAGCGGCGCACTAACTCATGCCACTTGTTTTGGTCAGGGTTTCAAATCTCTTTGCCTGATATCGCACTTGAGGCTGATAGCCGTTTTTTTCACTAAATTTACAGCATGATTCGACGGTTGGTATTTCACTAGTTTTAACGTATTCGACTTGCATACGTTGTCGAAGTGTTCGGGGTGAAAGAGGAATCACATGATCATTCTAAGCGACATCTCCTTTTGATGTTTCCAACATTCGCGTTTCCTTGTTTGTGAAGATTTCTTTTAATACTTTGAATTGTAGCTTGTATTTTGTGGCTACGTGCCAGCAACGACTTGTAGAATGAACCTTTGTTTCCGTCGAAGTTTTCCTTGCTGCCTGCTGGAATGGAAGCTTCTCTTGTTAGTCGTTTGAGGAAACGTGATGGGATTTTTTGAAAGATTAAATGCTTTTTTAATCTGTTGAAAATTCACTTCAAAGAAATCAGCTTGATGTGTGCGTTTACATCGAATTTTATCTCTTGAACATTTCACAATATTGTTCTAAATTTATTGAAAACCTAAGCAGGTTCTTGTGCGACAATAATTGTTGCTCTTTGCCAGGTGGCTGTAGCGCGTTGTCAGGAGTTTCAGTTGCTCGCTCGATCGTGACCAACAACATAAGAACTCCCTGATGGGGAACTCCCTGTTTCAATTGCTGACAGCGCTTTCCTGGGTGCCAGCGCTTGCGGACAAGATGCTACATCACTGAGAGAAACATTTTTCTCTACGCCGTCTTTGTGGCGTACACTAGCATACATACGATTGGCCTCTAACTGTTCTGCTTTTACTGCCAAGTCTTCATGCTTACTGATGCGCACATGCTTGCCCAAGAACACCTGAGATGGCCGCATTAAGCAAGCTGGTAGTGAATTCCCGTTTGGAGACTTGCGCCAAAAACACTAGAATGGTTGATGAGGTGTGGTGTTAGTGGCAGTGCACAATAATCATCGCGTTGCATGCAAAACATGGAGTTACACAGCTTCCGAACATTCCACAGGCAAGCCGCGCGATTTTAAAAACACTGTGATCGTTTTCCACAAAAAGCCATTATAACGTTCGACTTGGACGTTACCACACGCATGATAGGTTGTGGAGTGACTATTCTCCACACCTTGCCGAAGCAAATAATCTTTAAGTTCATGCGATGTAAACGATCTACCCAAATCAAAATGAACATAACGAGACATCCCGCGCTGAGCAAACGACTGGCCTTAACATTTGATAACAGTTAATGGCAACATGTTCGGACACAGAAAATAAAACGAGAAACGAGGATATTCACCGGCAACAACCAGAAGGTAAGTGTTTTGCGTCTGAGATTGTGAAGTAGGCCTTTAAAATCTAAATTGTGACACTCAAAGGGCTTCGTGTCTGCGATCAAAGTTCCTTTTTGAGGATAATAGAGCTGCGGTTTCAATTTAGCTCAAATGTCGCACGATGAGCAAATTCTTATCACGTTGTTGGCTGAAAAAAACAAGTTTTTCGACGGCACAATATGAAGCAGGCGCGTTACGCGGTGGTATCACAAGTACGGGTGTCCAGGGACCAAGTTTACTAGAAAACTTTGGGGGGGACAAACCTTTATTGTTTGCGTTCGATGACGCCACCATGTCCACTCAACCGTAGTACGACCTTATTGTAAATTGGCAAAATGGGGGGAAAATTGTGGAAATGTTATATTTTGGGAACCATCGTCCAAGTGCCCCTGTTTACACCCATGGTGGTGAAGCAACTGGCCCTGTATCTAGCACCAGGGGTGGATTAAGGTTGTGTAGGGCCCCTGGTTGCAACTTAGAAAGTGGCCCTATCTATATACATAATCTGAATAGTTATATCGCGCCGTTGACAGTCTTTAGCATTCATTTCTATTTAGCTAGTTGTCAGTAAGGTCGACCTTCGGTTGAACATTGAGTGGAAAGCCTCCTTGTCACCTTTGTGCAGAGTTTTTTGACAATGGAAGCGATCTTCAACAGCACCTAAATTTTGTGCATGGTCAGGTGTCCTAGAAAGCACAATGCCCGAAATGTGGCCGTGCATTCTCGAGGAAAGATCATTTGAAAGTACATGTCGAAAGCGTGCGCCGAGAGGGCGATTCTAAGTTTATCTGTCAACCTATCAAAAGTCGGTTGGGAATTCCAGCAGTCTTAAACGACATTTGCCGTCTACCTCACATTTAGAGGTTGACAAACTGCCAGAAGCAAAACGCCAGAGTCATTCAGCGTCAACTTATATTACAGCTAACGTCAGGTGAGTTTTTGCAGGTTCGACTCTTTCAAGTTGTGTTCGAAAATCCCGAATCTGTTGTAATGATCTCACCCGTTTGAGGTGGAATGTAAGACTGTATTTATTTTTCTCATTGCAGTAATTCGACTCTAGCTTCAGCTTCGACAACTCGACCTGAAAGTAACGAGCAGAGCACCAGCAGTAACAGGTAGCTTTTGCCGAGTCAATCGTATCTNCGCGTTTGTTTCATCATACGTGTAACGATCAGTTTGCCAGGATGTGGTTGTTATCAATTCGAACCAGACGGTGCAACAAAAGCTTTATTTTAATTTGTTGCAATTTCAGATAAACCACCGAATCACAATCACTATGTGAAGAAACAACTTTGTACTGTCGAGAATGTGACATAACGTTTTCCAAGGCTTGTACTTAGAAACGGCACTTGCAATCCGCCGCTGTGCATTTGAAAAAAGACGCGCCACCGGTGAAATGTCCTAACTGTTTCAAACCGTTTCCGTGCATTCATGCCATGAGGGAGCACATGATTCGATGCACCCGGAAATTGCGAAAGCAACAGGATGAGATTCCGGCGAAGCGCAGAAAAATTACCCCAAGCAGCAGCTGCGCGAAAACAAGGCATGTGCTTCATATCCAACATCTAAACATGGAAATTTTTACTTTTTAACAAATATTGCTTAACAGTGAAACGACGAGTCACTCGAACGCTGTTCAAGCACAGCAAGGTCAAGAACTTTCAGAATCTGCCCCCGACGCCCCAACTTGCAGCAAGTATGTTCGCCACAAAAATTTCGATTTCAGTGCTGCCAAGTGGTCTTGTGTCTCAACTATAGCATGATTGTGCAGGGCATTGACAAATGATTGTTCTTTTACAGTGCAACCGGCAACGCTTCATCAGATGACCCTCTGAGGTGAGTAAAATTTCGCCGGAGTTTTTTCTCTAGCACCAGTTTTTCCAAATTCTAAACCTTTAATCTTTTTACAGTCGCTGCATCTGGGAAAATCGGGACCAGATTCGCACAAAACTGCGTACTGGAAACCGCGTTCAGAATACGTACAACTATTCCTTGGAGGGGCGGCGCTACGCTGACATCATGGAACAAGTGCATTCGGATATCATGACCCACGAAAAGACGCGGTTCAAGATCAATTATTATTCCTATGGAGACATTTAGAGAAATGTCAAGACTGATCAACTTCGATATTTTTACGGGAGCTTGGGCAACGCACGCATGCTGGATTTTGCTGTGCTGATCTCAAATCAAGACGATATGCGTAATTTCTTAAAAAACGTTTGTGATTTTGACATGAGGGAGAAAATCGAGCGACCCGACACCAAATGGGTTCTGGTCAGAGTTATCAACATCATATTTTTTGTGAGATTATTACCTGACATCCCTATTGGAGGTGGTGTGAAATTACCCGCCTTTATTGTTAGCAACAAAGGGCTTCGCGCCTTGGTTAAATCCTTCCAAGGTCGCGAGTATGTCCACAACCTGTGCTTATTTCGTGGCTTGGCTTTGTTCGACGGTGAACCGCTTCAATGTTGCGAACGCACAACCAAAGAAAAATTTTATCAGTGCTGTCACGAACGGGAATTAAGCCCAAACAAGTTTCCCGGTTTTTCTTTGCGCGAAATGATGGACGTTGAAGACATTTTCGTAAATAACGTCATGGTTTATTCGCTCGAGCGAGACGATCAATCTCCTGAAGCAACCGTGGTGCAGCTGAGTCGTAAAAAGTACAAAAGAACCATGCATGTGAATTTGCACGAATCACACTTTAGTTATATTTTCGATTTTTCTTAATACTGTCAACGGTACGAGTGCCCGCGCTGCAGTGAGTTTTGGACCAGTGAACATTTTCACCGCCATGTACGTGCTTGTGATGCTCAAGTGAAACACACCTATGTTGGCGGTGCTTACAACAAAAAACTGTGTTTGACCAATTGGAGCAGCTTGGAATTAATGTACCGCACGACGATCGTTTCTACCCGTATCGTAGCACATTTGACTATGAAAGTTATTTTGACAAGAGCGATTTACCTGACGCTGGTGAGAAGTCGGTTTGGGTCGCGCGCCATGTGCCTTGCTCTGTTTCTGTTTGTTCTAACGTGCCCAACTTTGAACAACCGAAATGTTTTATAAACACCAGCTCACAGCGACTAGTTCATGACAAAATGCAGTATCTCGAAACAATTGCCGATGTGTTCCAGTACGTTTTCGATCAACTCGAACCAGAAAACAAGCAACATCAAGCCGTGAAAGGACGATTCGTCTTTTNCCTGCAAGAGCACATTGTAATNNGCTTCAACTCGTCTTGTTATGACAATCCACTTGTGAAAGCGCACCTTCTGGAATACTTGCTGGACAAAATCAAGTTTGTTATTCTGAAGGGCAAAAGTTTCACGTGCCTGACAACCGCCAAGCTGAAATTTCTGGACATTAAAAACTACATTGCACCAGGCTTTGACTATGCAAAGTTTATCAGAGCCTAAGAGGTGGAGCAGCAGAAATTTTACTGGCCATACGAGTGGTTCCAAAATTTCCAGCAGCTGGACGAGCCAACTTTACCACCTCACGAGGCGTTTCACAGCTCCTTGAAGAAGGAGAACATCAGCCAAGAAGCCTACGCTCTTTGACAAACGGTATGGAAGGCTAAAAACTGGACCAGCATGCGGGATCATCTTGAGTATTACAACAATCTGGACGTTAAGCCGCTTTTGCAAGCTGTTGAAAAATTATTCAATGCGAACAAGGAGCTTGGCTTGGACGCTTTAAAAAGCAGTCTGACTCTACTTGGTTCGACCCTCCATCTCATGTTCTCAGACCTACCGCCAGGTGTTTACTTCACTCTTATCAACCAGTCAAACTCCGACCTCCACCAGCTGATCACGAAAAATGTCAAACTCGAAAAAGTATCAAAAAAAATAATCAAAAATAATCAAAAACACGAAAAAGTGTCAAACACTGGGAGAAATATTTTCATATTTTTGCTGCAAGTCAACCGACCCTTCATAGTGATCTGTCCTGAGCGGTTCTGACAGATTTTGTAAAGACGCGCTTTTCCACCTCTGCACAAAATTTGAAAACTTTCTAAATCGTAACTGTGTTTGGTGGAATTTTAATCGCGCAATTTACAAACATCGTTTTCCACCGCATGTGGTCAGTGCTGCGCTTATTTTTTGTTGAACATGTTTCGGGGTGAACCGATACACGACATTGGATCACGTGTCTCGCAAGATGTGGTTGGAAACGATGGTGCTGTTGCAGTGGCGTACGCAGAAAATTTTCATGGGGGGGTTCATTCAGTGGCATAGGTAGTCATTTGTATCTGGTGTGCGCTGTTTGTGACGTCACAATTTGACGTCATAGTCCTGTTTCCAAACCAACGTTTTGGCGAAGTTTGTTGACATAATATTTTTTCTATACATCCACTCTCCTCAGCACATTTTTCTATACATCCACTCTCCTTATTGTAAATGTCATTGCACTGAATATAAACTATTAGCGCTCCAAGTTAGGCTATCGGAAGAAAATACACCCAACGATACGACACAGCAGTTCGTAACTGCAAAAATATCAGGCTGAGCGTTAAAACAGGGGAGTACAACACACTCATCAATTCGTCAGAGCAATTTACAACGGAAAAATGAGGCTTCGCTAATGTCTTGTCGAATACGAGCAGTCGAGCATAGAAAGTGTGCGTCTGGACTGCCTGGGGCACACCCCGGTTTGCAAGATCAAATCTTGCTAAACTACACAAGAATTGAAAATGCGCGTAAAGTACGCAAGAAAACTTTCGATTTTTTTGTTTTTTATAGAAGTCAAGCAAACATTTAGTTTTCCTTTTTGTACTGCTGAGACACAATAAATGCCTGAATGCTTCTATGTTAACAAATGCTGGTTTTGAGGTCGTGCAACAGTTCCATCATGTTACAGAAATTGGCAGGCCTAATGCAGCCAATGCGGCCAGCGCTTGCGCTGATCAGCCTTAGCAGACGAAATAAAGGCAATTGTTTCGGATAAAGTGAACTATCTCCGAACACAATCTCAAATATGCATAGCCTCGTGGACGAAAGGTCTGCAAAAACTGGTGAGATGGTTTCTGGATACAGACGATTACCCAGATTCCTACCGAAACCTAATTATTACTTTTTGGCCCATTTACAATGCTCTTTGAAATTTGCATGCAAATTCATTCCGTGTTATTTTCATTAAGTCGAAAAATTAACAAGCAAAATGTATGCGAAAAAAATTAATCTCCTTTGCGCAGGTAATAAAGTTTTTGAAAATATCAAGCTCAAGGGGGTTTTAACCCGAAACTCCCCTCCTTTCGTACGCCCTTGGCACTGAATTCAAACTCAAATATCAGCGCTCCAAGTCAGGATATCGGAGGAAAATGCACTCAACGCTACGACACAGCAGTTAATTGCTGCAGAAATATCAGGCTGAGCGTTCAAACGGGGGAGTAAAACACATGTGTGTTTTATGTCAGAGCATTTACAACTGCAATTTTTGCATCAAGTCAACAAATTAACAAGCAAAAAATATGCGGAAACAATAAATCTCCTTTTCGCAGGTAATAAAGTTTCGGTAATATATCAAACTAAACTGGGGGTTAACCCCAACCCCACCCTTGCGTACACCCTTGGCAGACAATATAAAGACAATGGTTTCGGGTAAAGTGAACTATCGTGGAACACGATCTTAGACATGCGCAGTGGACGAAAGGTCTGCAAATGTGGTGAGATGGTTTCTGGACGCAGACGATAGCCCAGATTCCCACCAAAACCTAATTATTACCTTTTTAGCCCATTTACAACGTTCCTTGAAATTTGCATGCAAATTTATTCCGTGTTATTTGCATTAAGTCGACAAATCGACAAGCAAAAAGTATGCGAAAACAATTAATCTCCTTTGCGTGGGTAATAAAGTTTTTGTGAAATATCAAGCCCAAGGGGGTGTTTAACCCCAACCGCCCCCCTTGCGTAAGCCCTTGTGCCTTTTTAGCAGTTTGCAAACGCGTTTTCCGCTCGGTTGGTGCAATAAATCACTATTGCAATACATTTCATTTGTTAGCCAGTCTGCAGATGCCAGGCACTTTGGCAGTTTTAACACACTCCAAGACGTTCTCAAACTGATCTTGGTCGCCTTTGCAGATTTTTGTTGTACCAACTAGAACCCAATGCTGTTTTTCACCTCTTGTGACGTGTGTCAACCTGGTTTCCGTTGCACAAGTTTGACATCGGCCTAGGTGTTGCGACGCTAACTTGGTATTGTTACGAATTGGCAGACGGTTTGCTTAGGGTTGTGGAAGTTGGATGTATCAAATTATTTTTTTTCCTATAATTTTTTTGTATAGAATTTCTACTTATAGAAATTTTTATACTAATATAAAAACCTACAGAGATACTGAGAAAACTTTCCTACGTATATAAATAAAACCAACAGAACAAACGCATACCAATATTTCTGTATTGCGACAAATCGGCACACGTACACGAATCAAAGGAGCAGTTGATACACCATCATCAATAACAATGTGTTCAGGAAAGAAGGCGGCCTGCAGCGCTTTTGCGCCGGTGTGCGGCATACCGGCATACAAACATGCATAAATCAAAGCAACAAAGGAGCAGTTGACACACCATCGTCAAGAACAGTGCGTTTTGGGTAGAAATAAGTCAGCCCACAGCGCTGTTGTGCCAGTGTGCGAATTTCATTGTCGGTGCTCCTGAAAGTTATGTTGGTGCCAGAACGACTCTTTTGCGTTTTCAGAACATCCAAGTACTGCTAGTAGGTGAACCGGTTTTGTTTTATGCTGATACGTTTGGATACTTGCTTGTTTTTCTCACCGAGTCCAAAATAAGTTTTGCTCGAGAGTGCCACGATTGCAGAACCAGCCCACTCTTATTTGAACAGCATGGGCGTGCGCCGATCATATTTGAAGTGATCAATGCAGCATTGTTGTGGTGACCACGGCTTTCCAGTGCATTGCGTCTCGACGTAATCAACTCTGTGCTGGTCACAGACATCTAGTGGTAGCCAGTGATGCAGGTTTTCAAAGTACTCGCGCCGCATGTGCGGTTTCACACAGTCTGCGAGTGTTTCGCAGCTGAAAGCCATGTAGAGACTGTCCGTGTCTGATTGAACGCACTGGAAATCTTTTCTGTCGATGAAATGGAGCAGGAAGTCGAAGTAGAATTCCAGCATCCGGAGCTTGGCGTAGCCGTAAACAAAAAAGGAAATTTGGAGTGGGAGGTCTTCTTTGACGGACTTTTTCAAGTACTCGACCTCATACAAGTCGTCTGTGATGACGTTGAGCCGATGGAAAACACGCGAATTGATGAATTTCGTTACTTCGGATCTGTTGCAGTAGTGAACTTCACGGTGCTTTTCTTTGTTGGTCAGAGATTTCCCGCATGAGCTGTTCCCGTGCAGTTTTTGGGATTCGGCCAGAACAGCCTTTGAGGGGTCGCTGTCACCGGCACGACGCGCCTCGGACACATTGAGACCAAATTGTTCAAAGCATTTCGACGGGTAATACTCTATAAATTCGTAAACTTTGGTCACTTTCAGGCCGTGGTCCAAGTACCATTTGATCAGAGGAGTAATCAGAAAAATCTCCTTTTCAAAGTAACTCCCAATCAACATCCGGCGAGGTTTCTTGAAGACGTTGTTTCGCTCGGCGTACTCACGCATATGCTCGCCAG
>JGI24158J21664_10008603_pt1 | contig 13590 bp, 12 predicted proteins | sample Ectturendosymbi3_FD_21664 | JGI IMG/M metagenome (IMG submission 21664) | reverse complement strand
TCTTTGCATCATTCTCGTAGCCTTAATCTACCTTGAGTCCGCGAAGATTTATACTGGTCCGAAAATAGTCCGTGGCTTGAAAAGGTTGAGAACCACTGATATAGATGAATGTCATTAATTATTAATAACAACGTAATTAACGGTGAATTGTGCAATTATTTTTGCTTCTGAAGTTTGTATCAACTTGGTAGCCCTCCGCATTATTCGGTGCCCATGTAGTAGCTCTCAGTTTCAGAAAGGTTGTTGATTCATGGTTTGAGCCGACCTTTCTGTTACTTTAATATTAGACTGCAAAAGCAATAGCAATGAAAAAAGAGCAAGAATTAAAACGGGGATTTGATGTTGGGCTCTTATAATTATTGTGTTAAGCTTAAAACGTGGTGAAGATGTTGCACCTGATGTTCTTTCCGTTGTTATTCATTAAATTTAGCTTTGTGAGATTTTTGTCTTAACGACTTTCCAATGCACTTGGTCAATAGGCACGGGATATTGTAAAAAGCTTTCAAAAAGCAAAAATCTATCCCAACCTACCGCAAATGTCGAACATACTTGCTCTGAATGAGGTATCTCTGCAGAATTGAAGTTTAGGTTTTTCGGTATAGAAAAAGAAAGGTTGATAAATACCGCGCAATCATGGCAAAGCTTTATTTCCTAAGACCTACCCAGGAAAGCAATACTTGGTCTACAACACAACTTCTTTTAGTTTATCGTGTAGGCATGCTACTGCAAAAGTGTCATCGACTACTTGACAACTCTGTTCCCTTTGTTTGGTTTCCCAATTTTTTTGCTTCTTTCATACGCGACAAGAGCCTGTTTTGTGTTGAAAAATTCTGAGGTTTTCCCTAAAACTGCCATAACGATAACCTAGAAGTGTTGCAACCAAAAGAACAACTCCCTATCACCATAAATGTAATTCCCATTGTTAGAAACGGAGAACAATTGAACAGATGTTCCGCAGCAGTTGTTTCACAGACGAAGCCGTATGGGTTTTATCATGTATGTCACACGTTCCGCAGTCTCATGCTCTCTTTTGTCACCAATGATACCCTGCATGAACATTTCCTCACCGTTTTGCGAAAAATAGCGTTCGAAAAAACATTGCCTAACTGTTTCTTAAACGTTGGTCTCATGTTGTTCACTGGGATGTAAGAGCAATGAGAATCCACTGCGTAATAAGTGATTTACTTGAAGCGAATACTAATTTTTTCCTTCTTAAAATTTTAAGTGTGGGATAGTTGACTCCTTCGCTAAAGTCCTCGTCCCTCGCCCTGTGATGAGTGGTGAGAGAAGCTCCGAGATCACAATGCCGAGAGCAGACTCTTCAGAATCAAAGACCTGTATCAGCATCTCAGTGACGTTTTGATGTTGTTCCTTCCAAAATTATGGTTCGAATTTACTGTGATCATTTTTGAATTTAAACTGACCGAACCAGTTCAAGTTTGGATTTTGAGACAAAAAGGAAGGCACCTATAGTTTTTATAGGGGGAAGGCGCCTGCGGTTAACCTCTTGCATGCCTGCTCGGATAATGTTTGCATACCTGGTATTTTTTTCGTGTTGAGGCACTGTTTGCATGCCAGTTACTTATGTATACTTTGGTCTCGTTTCAAGTTAAATTGTGCTAAACAGCTATGACTGCGGCACTTACGCAGTCTCTCTCTGGCAAGACCTGTGTCTATGATAGTACTAGATACATGCACCGCCCAAACTGTCGCGTTGTCAGTTTCTACTTCTATGTGCAGTAAAAGCTGTTACCGACTTTATTGCTGATGATATTTGTGTGTTTTGTCCAAGTGTACGTTGGTTGCAAAGTATACTAGGTGTGTGTCAGGCTTATGCAGAATCGCATGGAAGTATTTTCAACTACAGCAAAGCTGTTTGTATGACGTTTAAGGCTAAGAGTGCAAATAGCGCGGTCACCCCATTATTGACACTGGGTGGTCAAAATGTAAAATATGTTAACCACTACAAATATCTGGGGATTGTACTGGATACTGAGCTCTCAGATGACAAAGACATTTGGAGACAACTGCTATATCAACATTGTGCAGCACACAAGCTGCGAGCCTCTTTCTCCCTATGTTCAAATGCAGTTATGGGCACCATAACGATCACTTTGGGTTGCTTTCTCAAGTTGTTGACATTCGCCTGGCAAACCTCTCAGCATGGAAACTGAAACTTAGTGTGACTAAAACAACATCAACCGCTTTCCACCTAAATAATAAAGAAACAAAGCGTCAGTTAGCAGTCAATGTCCGGGGCAACACCTTGCCCTACAATCCCAATCCAACTTATCTTGGGGTCAAGCTGGATCGTCAACTGACCTACAAGCAACACGTCGAGGACCTATGCCAGGAAATCCTTGCACGCAACAATACCCTGTGCTGCCTTGCTGGCTCGTCATGGGGTGCCAGTACACCCACCATCAGCTCTTGCATTCGTCTTTCGGGCAGCGGAATATGCCGCCCCCAGTTTGGCGTCGTAGCTGTCACATCAAAAAACTTGATGTTGCGCTAAACGACACGCTGCGCCTTATTACTGGATGTTTGTGTCCCACCCCAACTGGGATATTGCGGATCCTGGCAGACATTGCACCACCAAACCTGCGCAGGGAACAGCTTACATATACACTGCGATGCCAAGCCGCATTCAACAATCAACATCCCCTCTACGGTTCTATTCCAGACCTTCAGAGCCTCCAACCACAGCGTCTGAAATCGAGGCAACCTTTCCAACACCCCGCTGCCGCCCTAATAGCCTCTGGGTTTGAGATCAACCGAGCATAGATGAACTCATGGAAGGACATTACACCTCCCAGTTTTGCTTGAGCCAAAACATCGGCCTTTCACCTGGCTCCAATCTTCCCCGTAATTTTCTGGGTCACCTTAAACAGGCTCAGAACTGGAGTCGGACGTTTCGGCTTTAACATGTGTCAGTGAGGGCTGAGAGAGACAGCCTCGTGCATATGCGGGGAAGAGAATCACACAGCACACCACATTGTTTATCATTGCGAAGCCCTCCGGCCACCAAACTCCTTTGACGACTTGGTGTCTCCCGGCCCAGAGGGTATTTGTTGGTTGGACCGACCTATAGGGATCGCTTGAGGGTCGCTGCTCACACGAAAGAAGAAATACAGTTAAAAATGTACTTTTTCGATCCTTTTGTACGCCCATGTATGAATCACAATTATGGGGTAATTTCAGGAAGTCATGCATGAAGAGATTGCGTGTGGCCTATAATTTTGGATACAGGGCTCTATAGTATAGAGCCTATACAACCTGCCATGGAGAGCGAGTGTTAGTAGAATGTAACATTCCTACATTTGAGGCCTTATTAAGAAAAACTGTGTACCTGTTTCTTGAAAGATGTAGAAAGCCTAATAACGTATGGTTGTGCACATTCATGCAGTCAGATTGTTTATATTGGTCCCCATTCTTTGAACACTACAATCGCATTTTACTTTCCGACCCAGTGCTCGAACATTGCAGTGAATGTTCGTTTGAGGGCGTGTCATGCCACAATGCATTCGTACTTTACCTGGCCTCGAACAGTTTAGGAATTAGTGTCCTACCCTGTAGTAGTGTTATACCAAGTTTTACGGGTTAGTGAACAATAGTGTTGACAATGTGTCTATAACCCTGCGGTTCAGCCTCCAACGCCGTTGCAAAGCGTTCTGTTAAGAAAGTGTCAGTAACCCTGTGATTCAGCCCGCTCCACTTCCGTTGTAAAACGTTCTGTTTTGCCTATTTTTTATCAACCTGCATTGTGCAGAGAGTATGTGCTTGTACTACGGACTTCGTGTGTCTGTTGTCAAAATAAAATCATTGATTTATTCATTGATTGCAGTATGTTAGCGTATTTTATTTATTATATTTGAGTATTTGATTTATGGCTGTCGCTGGTCGCGTTGCTGTTAATTAAAGCCCCAGTTCCAAGGCTGATTCTGATCTCGGTTGAACGCTTTGCTGCAATGCTAATGATATTATTTTCTACGCGCCGCAGCATCTCACAGAATTGGTTAGAACTTGGTATAAACTTTGGTGAATATCCACTGAATTCCAGCACAATATCTGTGATCTTCAACTGCTGTCCACATTGCACTTGCTTACATACAGTACTTTCTGCGACATCAACAGAGTGTGCCAGTTTTGAAATTAAGTAAATTTTGCAATCTATCTCGGAAAAGAAACGAATCACATCAAAGGAGGTGGGAGAATGCAAGAACGAGAAATCCTTTAAAGAAAATGCCTCCATTTTTTACTGGTTTGTTGTCTGCACTTATGCAGCATAACATTTTCAAACTGTATTAATCTATACAGCTTTTAAAATAGGTTTAGTTCCTAACTTCTTACTGCCTCTGCACAGATTTTTCAGAAGCAATGAAACACTGCTCGGGAGCCTTAGACACATACGAGACAAAAGCGCTTGTGAAAACTGTGTCATCTTCATGGTTTCAACGCTCTTGAGCAACATACAAATGTCGTTTGTTTGATTGAATTTATTTAGATTTTTTTCAGTAAAATTAACCTGATGGTCCCTCGGAAGCAAGAAGACTTCCTATTCTAATTTTTTGGATAACCGTATTGTGCATTAGCTGCAATATAAACAAATAGGTAGAAACGATTTATTTCTGTTATCTTTTCACCTGGAGTACGGTTTTAGCTTCAAATGTCTCACCTTCTCTCCACTTCTTTCCAGCAATAGCATCTGTACTGGAGATGCTAGTGGGTATATCTACTTTGTATTTGTACACCTTCGCTTCAATAGACCAACTGGGGAACGGAGTAGTTCCTAAAAAGCGTGAGTTAAAGCCGGTAATAAACACAACAATCAAGCACCTAAAATTTATAAAGTTGTCGTTTTTCGCGTTATCATAGACTGGCACAAAAATTAGAACAAGCTTGCATCTAAGCAATTTCATGAAATTAGTTATTTTCTAAGTGATGTAATCGGTGCAGTTAAAGCAACGGGGTAAACCACTACCGAACAAGGCTTAGCAACCCAAATGCAATACTTGTTCAGAAATGTCCTGAGCAAGTTCATGATCGTCATTACATAAAAACTAATAAATAGTAATTGACCTCAGGTGTAAGAAGTTAAGTATTACAAGCGAATGGTTGAAATATGGGAGTTTGGTGGAATCAGATTAAGTGACTGCTTTAGCCGTCTTTCGCCCAACCTGTGCTGTTTGTTTCAAGCTTTGTCGATTGAAATGTGTTTTACTGCTGCGGACTTACAGCGCAAACATGACTTGACTTGACTTGGTGGAATCAGTTGCCAAAATTTTGCTACTCACAACAAACGCAAACGAAAAATCTTAACAAACTAATTTTTTCAAACTTCGAAAAAATCATGTTTCTACATAAAATTGAACCATTGCATTTAGTTACTAATAACAGCTTGAGTAAATGTCAACACATCCCGATTTTGGCTTGGCATGGAACTTGCTACTTCAGGTAACTTTTCGTTTAAATTAGAATCAAATTTGTCGAATAATGTACATCAATCAAACAACTGCATCTTCCTTTCAATCCCCTGAACACTTTTTCTCCACGGTGTGCGCACCATCAGATTTCAAGATAAACAGTTTTATAACAAAGTTCAGCGTTTTAAAAACTTGCAAAAAATTTCGTAACCATTGACATTGTAAGAAATTTGAGTGGCGAACGGAAAAAACAAAAGCGAAAAACGTTGATGCACCGGTCATGTAGAGAACAAGGCAACTGGAGTGGAGATCACAGAAAAAAAACGGTTTGAACTTATTTCCGATTGGACAAAACCGCAATAGGCAGGGCCGCACGGGCCTATAGGCGCCTCCAATTTTTTCTGGGGCAACCTGGCCCACCCAATTGTTCATTTCGAATTTTGCTGAAATAGGTTTAAGCAAGGCAATCAGCATTGGTTCTATTGTTAAAGTAAATCGTTTAATAAAAAAAGTTTTCCATAGTTTTTTGACGTGCATTTGTGCCCCCCTTTCACAAAGGTTCCTCCACGGCTCCACCACTGACTGTTCTTCACGCAAATGCTTTCAGTCAATCAAAAGGAACTTCCAGTAAATGCACGAAAGATATATTAAAAAGTACTAATGAAGCATATTTTGTTTAAAATTAACATCTACATGAGTCTATGAAAAAGTTATGATATACCTCAGGAATTCTTCCCAGCCTCCAGAATTCTTATTTCCCTCACCTGGTATGCTGGTATTTTTATTTCTGGTATTTTTATAGTTGCAGTCTTACCAGTAGTAAGTATCAACTGTACTAGAGGGAGCAAAATAACATCAACTATAGCAAGACCAAGCCTGCTGAAACTTTGTAACTCAAAAAAGTAAAAAAATTAAAGACTCCCAAGAATTTTTGTACGATGTTGTCGCTCTATTTAAACTTGTTTGAAGAGAGATACTAACGTCCGAACCAGTCACTTGTTCTGGCAATATCATGAAATGTAGTAAAACTCTTTTCATATTTCACGGCAAATCGCGTCTCTTTCATTTTTGACGAAAGATTTTAACGATCACGAGGGCCTGATACCATCAACCAAGAGAGAACCCATTACTCAGTTTTTCAACTTAGGAAGACCCCATTGCAGGTATGCTTAAATTTATGAAGTTGTCTGTCTACGTTTAGTCCAAAATGATCGTTGATCGTGTTCTGCCTTGTCGATCGCATATTTTTTCGTAACGCAGGTTCTTCATAACTTTCATCGCTTGGACAATGCTGATTTCGCCAACAGATATATGGCTATCTGCATGGTAACCTGCCTGCGGTGCAGCTTTATCTTTCCACTTGACTTGTTGAAAGGACTTGGAAGCAAGCTGAAGGAAACTACTTTTCTTACTGTTTATCACACAGTTTCAAAACTAAGAAGGAAGATGTAAAGATCATGTGATATGGTTTCAGTGCTCTAGGAGAATCAAATGCAGATGTTGATTTATTGTTTACACTTGCAATAATGTCGTACTTTGAAATTTAGTATCTTGCTAAACAACACTCTTCTTCAAAACTTTCAAAATGAAAATGTTCCTGTTTTTACCCAACTGAAACTTGCTACAGAGAACATGCGATTAGAATGCATTTGAACTTTTAGCCGCCTGTTTTAATCGTGAGGGCCGAGTAAAAATATTTTATCATTTTTCAGTCAATTCCCATCATTTTTTTAATATAAGATGCACTACCGACTTACTTTTGCTCTTTCTCGTTCTCCTCAGACGACGACGGAGCTTCTTCTTCGAAGAACTCCTGCGTTTTTTTGTCAAGTATTTTTTCATTTTCAAAGATGGTTGAAATATTTGCATAAATAACCGCAATGATTGCAATAGTTGCAAACCGAAAATGATTGCAGCAAACATAAGGTCAAGCAATGAAATATTATAAACCAATTGTTTGTTGTCAAAAGTGTCTGTGACGTCACAGAAACACTGCTGCAGCATTAAGCAGCTTTTTCATGTCTGCAGTAGGCCTACGTTGTTAGTACCCAGCTAGAAGGTTTAATCAAGCGCAAGAAAACACATATACGCTTTCATGACATGGTCCAACACGATGGAAAGCGAGGCACGAAAGAATACTAGAGTGGAATAAAAGTTAAACAACCATAATTGACAGTCCTTGACATACGCAGCGCCTCGGAATTGCCTGAAGAACAAAAAGTCCATACTCAGCTGCTCAAGCTCTATACAACATCCGGCCCAACACGGAAAGAGTTTGTTGGATACGAAAAGGCAATTTCAATTAAAAAACGAGTTTTGTCGGAAGCCATCAAACAATCTTAGCCCATTTCCAAAAAATGTTTCTTATGGACTTTGTGTTGTTTCACTTCCCACTGTAGTATTCAGTTGCCATGCTTGTTTATACGTAGCAGTTGCTAAGCGGTGTCATAAGGTCAAGATCATCTTATGATCTTTCCAGTAAAGTTATTCAATTCCTGGCACAATTTTCAAAGGCTTTTTTATGCGTTGGCATTAAAAGTATTATGGATTTAGCTTATGTACATGCTGTTATACATCTGCGTTTGTCTTTGTTACTTAAGTTCTTTGTGAAACAGATCCAAATAACTAAACTTGCAGTCTGCAAACTCAGAGCTCAACTCGACCCAGAAGTTGGTGGCAAAACTGATTTTTATTACCCGGTGTGCAAGCAGTCTGTCCTTCGCCAGTTGTTTGTGTTGGATGCATTTAAAAATTATGGAAATTGACAACGCGAACGCATATTTTTTGCTACTGAAAGAACAAAGGAAGAGGCTAGTGCAGTAAAGCGAGAGGCTCGCACGAATTTCCACTCGTTACTCAATGTTTGCGTCGTTGCTTTTGGTGACTGGTTGGATAAAGATGAAAGCTTGATCACTTGTTTTGCAGTGGAAGTGCAAACCAACCGCAATGCAGGCGTAGAATAAACGTAAAACAAAAACAGTTGAAATGCATTTCAGTTTGGTGAGGGTTTTCTACCTTTGTAAGTGATGTTGATTTTCAACGTCTTCATACCTACACACAACGCAGTAGAACTTAAGCACACGTGGCGCTAACAACATTTTTAACGGAGCTTAACATTTTTACTTTGAAGAAACACAAGCAAAGAGCATGCGCATAGATGGCGCCAACACGGTTGCTACTGGTGATTAGCAACGCTGCATAGTACTGGGCTAAGTTCCACGTGGTCCGATTCATAAAATGTGGAAGATTTAAGCAATTAGTTTAACTTTGCCACATGCAATGTTTGTGATTTTCGCGTACATTGTAAATATTGGTGACAGTGGGGCAATGGAAATGCATCACTGCAGTTATGGACAAAATTTGGGCACCTCGAGAACGAGACGTGCAATCGTTCGATAGGGAAATGGATTTCCAGTCGATGTGGTGACTCACCCACGGGTATGGAAAATTTCTTAATGCTAGGCAGATACATGATTTGCAATGATAGCAATGCGACTGAAGACTAAAAACACGCCTCTTCATTATACGAAAGTCTAATACAGAAAATACGATCGATTTGAACTGAACTCGACAAAATGCACGTTAAGTAAGAGTTGACAGAATCGTGTCGTAGAGCTACTCACGTGGTAGCAGCAGTATTGAATCAATGCTCTTGGTTAACGCACACAAATAAAAAAGAAGAATACCAACAATCTTTCTAATACCCAAGCAAGGCAATTTTTTATATTGGGCTGTAATAAGTTCCAAACACGGTTTATTTTTTACTTCTAAAGGAGTTTGTGCCTAGATTTTTATTGAACTACACTTCAATATTTGCGTACCTGAGTTTGGATGTGCTTTCAGTAAATGCAAGTTGCCAAGTTTTAGTTTGCCTCGTATTATACGGACGAACTTCTGTGATGAGCTTGAAATAATCGTTAAATGTAGCCGATAGCTGTGATTTATTTTAGCGTATTTATTTATATATTTAACGACAATTTTGCTGTAGGCGGAAGCCTGACCTGACTGGTGCAATTTTTTCGTGTCACGTCGGGTTTGCAAAAAATACAACACAAGAAAATTACAGGAAGCACCGAAGGAAAAGCAAAGATGACTACAGATGTACAGAGTACAACTAGAATCTTTTACAGGATTTCAGAAATTCGTCATCAGTAATAAAATCAGCAATTGAAATAGAGATCGACGCATCACGTACACCAAATAAGAATAATCGCAACAAATCGGTGGACCCAAACCCTCGAAGGGTTCAGCAAGTCCGCATTTGGTCAGAATTTCAGGAACATTAATACAAAATGCTGTTCGAGCCGTGAAGTGAGTTATAGTGAAGAAAAGGGTTCCTGGACTACAGCCACCCAGGACAACTGCTACTCGAACAACTGCCACCGGATACTTGCCCCCAGGACAACAGCCACCCAGGATAACTTCCACCTAGGGCAATCGCCACCCAGGAAAACTGCCACCCAGGACAACGGCCAGCCATGACAACTGCCACCCGGACAATTGCCACCCGGAAGACTGACACCTAGGACAACTGCTACCAAAGACACCAGACACCCGCACAACTGCCACCTAAGACATATTGAGTTCTTTGCGTTTATTGCTATTTGAACTTCACAAGGATGGAGTGTATAACAAAAGTTTCTTCATCCTCTGAACAAACGTAACTTCAGATTTGAAACTTTTGTGTGGAGAATGTCGTGTCGATGTCATTACATCTTCACAAACGTTTTTAAGTCAGTGCAAAACTTAATGTTTATGGTTTTCTTCAAATTTTTCACAGCTAACACATCATCAGGTTGTATTCATTCCATGCACCCATTTAACGCGTTTTCTTCCGTTCATTTTAAAGTCTGTGCATTCTTGTACCTTAATTTTGATTTGTGAGTTGCATGGCAGCAACGGTGCAACTCACGTTTGCTGCACTTTGTTGAAGAAATAATATCATAGCATAGAGATTCTCAATCGCTGTGCCACGAGAACTCCTATACGTGCCACAACGCGACATACCAAAAAAACGCCTTATCGTAGGTGGCAGATGTCCGAGTGGCACAGGGCTGTAATGCTAAAAATGAAGTGTGCGAACGCACCTAAAAAACCTAGCCATTTTCATCAGCACTTCAAACTCATTTTTGTATCAGCTTTTAATGCAGTATTCACTTTCATTGCATTACAAACGAAAACATGAAAAAGAGTGTGGGAATGTGTTCCTGCCACACTACACCCCTGGTGTGGCGCTTGTCCAGGTGCCAGTTGTCCAGGTGGCTGTTCTTTGGATAGCAGTTGTCCGGTGGCGGTTGTCTGGGTGGAAGTTGTCCAGGTGGCTGGAGTCCGGTAGCAGTTGTCCAGGTGGAAGTTATCTGGTGGCAGTTGTCCAGGTGGAAGTTGTCCGATGGCAGTTGTCCAAGTGGAAGTTGTCCAGGTGGCAGTTCTCCAGGTGGCTGTAGTCCTGTGGCGGTTGTCCGGGTGGCAAATGTCCGGTTGCAGTTGTTCAGGTGGCTGTAGTCTGGATACCGAAAAGGTGTTGCTCAGTCTCAATATCGCCGCTTACACAAACATGATATTTGTTTTTAGAAGCATGAATTGTATGGACGTCAGATGAGTGACGATGTATTTAGGCCTATACATGAACTTGCCCACTTCATGTCTGTAAATATCTTTAATTTGCAGAATTTCTGCGTTTTATAAATGCCAGCATTTTTACGAGTCACAATTCCAGATATGTTAGAGCATCTCACCGCACGACTTTAAAAAACGATATTAGCTGTCGATTACATGAAGCTGCCCTTCTCCAGGCAATAGTTCCATAGTTTAACTCGTAACTTTATTTTTATTAGGTTACGATACAACATGCAAAGTGCTTGGTTACATGCATAATATGCTTAACTTTGTACATTACACCAACGTATTTGGATACAGTATGAGTATAGCATTTGCTGTTCTCTTTCTATGTCAGTTTCTCGTCTACAATTGCACCAAAATTCTTATAACTCACAATTCTTTCTATATGATTGCCGTTAATATTCATGCTACAGGAGTCTATGTTAACATGTTTATTCGGGATTAACGAATATTTTTTTTAGAAATATTAAGTGTAAGAGCTTATTTACAGTTAGCCAATGAGGTACTTCAGCCATTTCGCGGGTAACCGAGTTTTATAGTTAGAACTTTGATCATTTTTTTCTGTTTTTTATACAGTAACACAAGTTTATGTGAAAATGGCACATTGACCAAGACTTCGAAAGTACAGGTTGTTCAAGGTGACCTGGCGAAAGTTTAGGTTACGGTCTATGTTTATGGGCCATGTTCTGTTCATAGATCAGAAGGGGTAGAAATAATTTTGGAAAATCTATTTTGTTCGAGGTTTCCAGCTATTACCTTATATCAGGGGTGGCCAACAAATCGATCGCGATCGACCGGTCGATTGCCAATTGTCAGTTGGTCGATCGCGCCTGATTTTGCATTGAATTGACAAGATACCTAAAAAGAACACTTTTCAATCAATATTCCAGAAAGTACATAAAAATTGTCTCTCAGTTGGTTGGTCATGTATATTCTTTGGTGCCTCTTGCAATGGCTGACCATTGGCTAGCACGGCAGATGCCGCGAAGGTGTTGTAATACATACTGTAGGTGTAGGAGCAGGCACATTTTTGGGGATGCGAAGGAGTTTTACCCAAATTTCTCCAAACTTGCCCGAAAAATCTATAAAAATGACCTCCAAAAAACGTCTTCATATGATTCCGGGTGCCATTTTTCTCAAATCAAAGCACATCAACATCAAACGCCATTTTTGATGGTATATTCAAGGACCTCCATAGAAAACGTCTTCATATATTTTTGGGCGCCATTTTCTTCAAATAAAGCACATCAAGCGCCATTTTTGCATGTATTTTCAGGGATTTTGCGAAAGTTTTCACACATTTTGCCCAGATTTCCACGGACTTTGCCCGGATTTTCATCAAATCAAAACTCTCGGGGATGCGCTTGCACCCCCTGCACCCCCGCCTCCTACACCACTGTTGTAATATGTTTTCCTATTATTGCGAGACAATCATGATTTTGCCGTAACAGACACTTTTCCTTCTCTCTATGCATCACTTGCTAAGGCGATGGTACACTGTATGTGCACGTGCGATACTTAACTTTGGCATTTTGTACCTGTGACTTTATTACCGACCGGTCGATCGCAAGTTAGCAAGAAATTTTCCAGTCGATCCCAGTCGAAGACAAGTTGGCCACCCTTGCCCTATGAGCCGAAACAGAAGTACTTGTTGGCAGTTGGTCAAAAATGACTGCTTGGAGTTTACCGTGATTGACACAAGATTTATCAGCGTTTTCAGATTTATTTTGAATAACTGCACTAAGGGTATTTCAAAGACTTGAATTGCACTCTTAGAAAAATACACATTTTTGCTTCATTCTTAGAGTTTTAAAAATTTGTGGTAAGCTTTCTTACATTTTACAAACACTTCATGTTTTTTTTCTAATGTTAACACTTTTCATCCGCCTCTCCACATCGAAATTTCACCATAACGCGAGTGCTATGGGGTCAGCAGAAAAAAGCGATATGACTTTTTCAAAATGTTTTTAGAATCTCCAGTCTTCCACTGTCATGCTAATTATACTTTGTTGTCATTATGACCACGTTAGCACAGTTTTCTGTTGGGAGGTCGGTTGTCAAGTAAATTGTAGTTAAAGTTAAAATTTCAATAGCAATTCAAGACATTTGTATTAACAATAATTTCTTGTGAAGGAAATAAAAAAAACCGTGTGAATTACAAATGATCTTAAAGCAGCCAAACATGTCTGATTCAATGAAAACTCCCTAAAAAATTATTTGATGTGCAATTTGAAGGCATGAAAGTTCGAGAAGCACATATGTTATGATTACCAACCAAATCAGCAGCCTGGTTTGTTCACCTGCAGGACGGAGTTGCTCCAATTGCGAGAAAACTGTCTTCAAGACCCCTAACCATGGTTTCGCTGAACTGGTACGTACTTTTACTGGTTGGCGGGTTTTGTAACAAAATTATGTGGTAAACTCTTGTCCTGCAGATTTTGCTAAGTCTTGTTTTTCACCAACACGTTTACCTAAAAGAAAGTGGAATATCGGTCGAAAATATTTATCCTAAAAAAGCGTAACAGATTTAAAATCACTTTTTTGCAAT
>JGI24158J21664_10008601_pt1 | contig 13592 bp, 9 predicted proteins | sample Ectturendosymbi3_FD_21664 | JGI IMG/M metagenome (IMG submission 21664) | reverse complement strand
AAGCAACAATAGAGATCACCCGACGAGATCACTCTCGTCGTCACCGTTAGCAAGCACAATCAACTGTTCACCAGGTTCACAAGCATTATTAGAGGTCGCTCACCAAGATCACTCCATCGGGATCACTCTATTATTGCTTGTTCGCGCCACGCGTATATATTGGTGTTATTCTTCGCGTACATCCCTTTCGTGGTGAATTACACATTCAACTTAACACCACCGGAGAGGTTGCAACAGCACGTACCCTCATTTTTTCGCAGACGCTCATCTCCGCGTAAAAATCTGCGAGCGAATGTTACGTCATAAAGCAGTTTATCGGCACGGTTGTACCGCGGTCTTCATATTACGCACTGCTTGATGTAGTCGGAGGGCTGCGCGCCGTTCGAGCTTTAATATAAAGTGTAAAATGTAGACAAGTTAGGAAAGAAAACGTCCACTTTATTTAATTGTAGTTTGCTAAGAACAATATTGCACATAATATTATAAACTATAGGCACTGCTACATCGCTGCAAATCCGGTTCGAGCACTCCACGTGTTTGGTCCCGAGTGCGCGACCGCATTTTTGCACCCCTGGTTTGAATCAATCAGCAATTTTTAATAGGAAATCGATTTCACCTAACACTGCTCATCTTCGGTCATGCAACCTAATTCAAATAGATTATCTTTGAATTTTATTTGCAGTCATCATCTATCGAAAGGAATCTTTTCACAGCAAAGAATCTGACGCTATTTCACAGCAAAGAATCTGACGCTATTTATATTTACGGAGTTTATTTTTCGCTCTTATTCAAAAACGGGACCTAGAATCTTTTAGAATCACAGTAATTTTTTGTCTCACTAAGTCTGCTCCGCAGCTATATTTGCAAGACTTGCTTGATGTTTTACAGACATTTTGAAAAAAAAGGATGTGACAAAGCTGGCGGAGTTGATTCAAACCGGATCCACAAGTATCCGCGTAAAAGGAAAAACGTACAGAATAAAAACACCTGCATGCAAAGCGCTGAAACGGATCCTTTATAAAGAAGGTACTCGAGTTCGTTCTGATTCTTCACAAGTATTTCTCAATTCAAATCCAACAGCATGTCGCTTTTGTTGCATTTCACATAGTTCTGCTGAAGTGGTTGAGCGACATCGTAACCGAGTGACTTATTCAGCCTTTCTGCGCAGACCTCGCCAAGAAATCGGGGTTGCTTGAATGTCGCAGGACTAAATTGCCGTTGCGTGTCAACGTAGACTTGCATCCATTGTCGATGCACGCGTGGAACAGAGTGCATTCCATGGCCCACAATCCGCGGCTAAGGTCAGTCTTGCTTTCGCTTTGTTACCCGTCGAAACATTGTTTTTTGTTGCCGTTTCGTGCAGCTTGCGTCCGAAAAACTTGTTTGTTTGCGCGTTAATGGCTAATGGTGCACAAAGTAGTTATGGCTTTTACCGCTGCTTTTCGGCAGTACCTTTTTTTCCAGCGTTTGCAAGGAGTACGTTTAGGCTGGCTGCAAAACATGTTGATATGTGCCTTGAAATTTTTGTAAGTGGTGTATTTGTTTCTTTGTTCCTCAATTTTTATGTATTTCGCAAACCCTGTTCTTCCAGTTGCTCGATAAATACAATTTTTGTAGACCTATGCACGAAACAGGCGAATTTCCCCGGACCAAAACTAGTAAAAAATCAACAGACTAAAAAACTAGCTCATACCGAACCGAAGTAACTGGTTTTGTGCGTTTTCGACTGTCTTGCTTAGATTCAGCATTCCCCTCGAGTGCCAGCTGTCGAGTATGATAAACTACCTCATGAAGAAATGGCAGAAGCTAAGTGACAAAATGTTCGAGGTGGCCAAACTGGGTCGCCCCTCCAAACTACCTCCTATCGCTCACGCCCCCCCACGCCAGAATGAAGTGTGTGACGACTTGGAAATCCACGTACCGCCCGAGTGCACGGTGAAAGCCAACTTCGTGATTCACCAGGTAAAGCTTGTGCTTACGCTAGAACAAACCTCCAGAGTCTCGGTGGTTGCGGTCTTGAATGTGGCGGCCGCCGCAGTGGCTTTGATTCGCCGTCGGTCGAATTAACATTTTTACTTACTGCGTCGAACTGCATTGACTTTCGGCGCTGCACGTATTTCTCTGTCGCAACTCAATTTCTCGCGGTTATTGCGAATGAACGTAGCTTCTTGTCTAACGTGTATCACTTGGAACATGTCTTTTTGTACTGCTGAGGCAGCGTACTTAAATTGTAGACTCGAATGCTTTAGAAAGCACCATAATATGACATTTTATTACACTGGTAGTGAGTCTTACTTGCAGAGATTACATTTTTGTATGAAGTTTTATTCTAGACAGCGGAAAGTTAAAAATAGTGAATGAAATAGACGTGGTGCCGTACCTGTTTGGGCAATATTTTTTCTGTTATCAGTCACTTTGTACCTCATTGGTAGATGGTGATTTTTTCTGCATGTACTGGCTCTATACTACAAGAGTTCGAAAATTCTCACTGAGGTGACGTTGCGTGTGGAGTTGGTCTGGATTTGCAATGCAAGATGATTTTGGGTTTGATTGGTAGAAAGTGTATGGGCTGTATTGCAGAACGCGCCTCGAGCACATGCTTGACTTGATGTTTTCTTAACCTCAAGTCAGGAACACCGTAAAATATCATTTTGGAGTAGGCCTGCTGTTGTGAATTGAGTTAGAATTGAAACGGGTTTTAAAAGTCAAGCTCAAATTCGTGCTTTAGTTCAAATTTCAAGTCGGCTTCTGGAAAATACCATTATCACCCACAATTAAGCCTGACTTGAATACTGCCCTACGGTTTGATTTTAAAGCATGTACTAACACCCAATGTTTCAGCAAATCTTAAACTGCGGCTACTTGCACTCAATCTACGCAAATTATTTCACGCAAATGGTAATCGATCGCAGCATCGTTCTATTAGTGAGCGACTCAAATAACTGTGTTAAGTATTTCCAGGAATAGCAATTACCTGTCCAAAGTAATAAGGCACTCCCGGGTACGGATGTGTGATATGAACACCTATGGTTGTTTCTGTTCTTGACATATTGAGTCAATGTCACTGCGACAATTGCAGTTGGTAAATTGTAACGTTATTTCAAGGCCACCAGCGTGGTGCAAAACAAACGTTCTTTTTCACTGAATGACTGTGAAGGGAATGCTATGCGTGTGAGATAAGGGCAGACTGCAATGGATGAGCAAACAACGAGCTGACTGTTGTTACTCGCGTCGGGTCTGGTTTTTTTTTTCGCTGAGACATTTTGGTCATAAGAAATTGGTCGCTGAAACATTTCGGTCATTTGTCTCACAGTTGTATTTAAACTCGCCAGAACAGTGTTGATTAGCCTATAACTTCAGACATTCTGACCGTAATGACTTTTTGTTCGGTCATTTCAAAAACGTTTTGGCTTATGACCGAATAAAAAAACAGCGTCGGGTTAATATGTGCTTTTAACATAAAAGATACCTGTGCCTCACCAGTCATTCATCCCAATAGCATGTCACTGCACCATAGCAACGCGCAGGAGTCACACAAATGGTTCGTAGAAAGAGAGATGTCATGCGTCATAACAGTCCGCGCCGCCGTGCAAAACGTGATACTACTTGATGCGCAAATCGTATTACAGAAACATGAAGTTTTGATTGTTGGCTTTCTGAAACAGGATTTTAGAAAAAGTGGGGTGGAAGAAAGCCTTTCTTTAACTTGCGCTGCAAGCTGTTGCTGCACCAAAGCCGACAACGCAGTTTACGCTGTAGCCACTCAACAGGCTTGACCTGACACGACCAACCGCGACGGTGCCGTGTCTTTGTTAACCCTGGCCGCCGAACTTCATCTTTGAGCTTTTCCCGGGCCAAAATGTTTGGTAAATGTTAGCTACTCCCCTTCACCCGTTAGTGCAGTTTAAATGGCAGTTGTATTCTAGTTGTGTTCCACAGCAAATAACCTTTCAATCTTCTGACACAGCGCGATGTGTGCATGTGTCTGTGTGCGATGTGTGCTTATTAATTTGTTGCTCAGCTTACTGATGTTTTAGTGACGTTTTCGTATCCAAGTGCAACGCTCAAATTTTGCCCTTCGACACACAGGGAGTATTTCTGATAATGTAAAGACCGAACGTCTGAGCTGTGGAACCGCATTGTTTTGAAACCGTACTCGGCGATCGATCGCAGTTGAATAGCGTTGGGAGCTTTGTGACAAATCCGATGCAGCTCAATTGCATTCACATTTTCCCAGAGGGAAAGTCAAGTTCGTCAAAATAATACTGCTTCGCGATGACAAACAGACTAGTACTGTATGATATTTCTGTGGTAGCTTGATTAAACTCACCTGATCGCTCTGCTGGGCTGCTGCCGGTGTCGAGCGAAATTTTTGACCTGTTGTTGCATGTCAGTTATTTCGCTTCTCGGAGAAAAGGAATAAACATTGGGTGATTAATTTTTTCATGTCTGTTGCGAAAACAAAAGATGTCAGATAGTCCACAATAAGCAACAGTTCGGGAATAACTAACCACTGAAAAATATTTGGAGTTAGTCTTTTTCGTTTCACCTGTAAGCTTTTGCTCGCAATTTGCTGGACTGACGAATGCGTCACTGACGCGAAATCGATTCCTGGCGAAACACTTTGCGATCAGGTGCAGCTGCGTCACCCTTGTGGTTTCTTGCTGCTGAAATGTGGATATGTGCAGCCAGAATCATCGCAAAGTTAAGTCAGCAGTGCGTGACAAGCTGATCCTGGTAGGCTCGACAGCCAAACCTGGAGGTTTCAATTAGTCTTATACGTCAGTTATTTTTCTTTTTCTCAACCTTTGACCTGGTCTACCCTGTGAAAAGACTCAACAAAGAGCTGTGATCAGTTCTCAGCTTATTTGATATCTCAGCGAAATGCCTAACCTGGAATATCACTCTGCGGATGCGGAGATGGCGTTAAGTCAGTGATTTAACAAGTCAGAAATTTCGTTTATCACCGGTCTGGTATCCAAGACATTTAGCTTGCGCAGGTGGTGAAGTTGCAAAACACCGGGGATTTTAAATAAGGTGAAACAAAACAGTTGCCAGACAAAAGTCTGCCCATTTTTCTCATTCCTTTTCTTTTATAACGTGGATAGCAAGGTTCGTTTCAGCGACAGCTGTAGTCCTAACTTAAGTGTTGGCAAAGTAAAGAAATTGGGTTGCAGCCTGTCCGCTGATGTCCAAAAAATTCCAAGCTTATAATGCTATATGCAATTGCTTTTTTCGCTGAGACGTTTCGGTCGTTTGTCCCGTAATACCCGGGGTAACAGTATTCACTAGGCTGCTTTTTCGGACGTTATGACCGAATTGACTTAATTTTTTTTGGTCATTTCAAAAAAAATTTATCTATGACCGAAAAATAAACCCAGACATGCAATGATCGCTAATGAAAAATACCTTATGTCTAAAAACAAACATGAATCAGTTTATAAAGTGTTTGTTGAAGATGAACTTTTATATCCTAGCTTTAAATATTTTCACTAACTGTTTCTTTAATGTGTTCACAATTTTAAGCGATTGGAGTGCTTTTTCATTCTCACCATGAAAATATACGTTTTGGCAGATGCGTCTCCCTGAAATATAGTGTTTGCTCAGGTCCAGGATGCGTGTGAACTGTCGGAAAAAAACTAATCTGTCTTCCCGCTTGTTATCGATCTGAGCGCCACATCTTGGTTATGTGTCTTCCGGTGTGCTATGGGTCTTCAGGTGTGCTATGGGTCTTCAGGTGTGCTATGGATCTTCAGGTGTGCTGTGGTCTTGAGGTGTGCTTAAAACAAATTGCGATCTAAGCGAATAAAAAAATATTCGCAGAGAACAGCGATCATTTCAGCGTTTTTTTGTTTCGATCTCAGGTTGTCAACACGAAAACGCACTGCATTGTCTCCTATTCGATGTGCAAGCCCCGCCGACCGGTAAAAGCGAAGAAGAAAGCAGCAAAGCAGCAGCCGTCGCTCGAATCGGAAGGAAAAAATCCCCCCCCGGCGACCGACACGTGCCTCAGCTCGGAGGAGGACGAATGCGCGACCGCCGAGCGCATTTCGGACGCCGAAGACAACGGCGTCGCCGATAAAAGCAATCAACACTCGAGAGAGAACGTCGTTTGTGACGTCATAATCCCCCGCACCGACGCGCTCGAGGCCGACACGGACGACTTCCAACCTGGCAACATGACGTGCAGCGCAATCCGACCACGCGGCGAAAGCGAACAAGTCGTCACGTTACCTTCGATCGACGAACTCCTATCTTCCCTGCCAGTCACCACTTTAGCCCAGGTTTCCCGGGTGACGGACGCTGTGCAGCTGGAAGCTGAGATCGGCGCCGGAAGTCCCGACGGCGGCGACAGTTGCGCCGCCGTCGATTCCACAGACTCGTGCGCGAGCGCCGATTCTGTTACGTCACCGCCGGACATTTTTCCTGAGCCTAATTCAGCGTCCGGCGCCATTGTGATGAAACCGGCCCCTGAGGCCAAGACGACCTCCGCTCTCGGCGCTCGAAACGACCAAGACGTTACCCCCGTTTTCCACTGCAGCACAGCCCACGAGGGGGTCTCCGACGTGGCCACGACCGCCAGCTGTCAAACCACTCCCCCTCGTATTGTTACTGGATCGCCGTCTCTGTTTGGCAGCAGGTCACAGGAAGGTGGGGGTACGACGCTGTCTTTAATCAACCCTCCCTTAGAACCGGCAACTCCCACTACTCCTTCAGTAGAAAAGAGCTCGGCCCCAAGTAAAGAAAACAAAACGGCAGTGCCTGACCCTCTGGAACCGCGTGGTGAGGATGGATGCGACGCCAGCTCGTTCTGTCGCTCGTGGAGCAGCAAAACCGCTGCCGGTATCACGTTGGCGCAGATATACTTAATGCTGGGCAAGCCCAGCCACTTCAGACTTTGCTACGAATGGATTGAAAAATCGTCCGAAAGAAACGCAGCGGCGGGAAGAGAAGGCGGCGAACCTGACGGGCGGCTCTCGTCCGGCCTGGCTGCTCTCGTTCAGGCGGCAACGCTGCTGAAAACTAAGTTACGGGACGGGGACGTTTCGTCTGACAACTCCAGGAAAGCCGCCGGCAAAATCGTTGCATCGTCGAAAAAAACGAGCCACGTTGGAGTGCAATGCGTTATGGAAGACAAGGTGATGTGCTGTTCGTTTTTCAGTGATCGTCTTCTTTTACTGCAACTCCTACGTGGAAACCAGGACATTTTGAAAGAAAACAGCCCTTTTCGCGCCAGTAATACGCGTTATCGGAGTAGTAGTTTTCTTGTACCTGGAAGAGTGCTTATGAAAGTTTAGCGCAGGCCTGGCTTCCCAACCTTCTCTGCGCATGCACCCGTAAAAAAATTTGTAATGACCTCCTTTACGATCGATTCACCAAAACACTCGTATTATACTACGCTCAGAGCCTCAGACTATCATAAAATTTTCCAGAAAAGTTATTATCCCGTTACAAAAAAACAATGCCAATATCCGGTTCATTCGAGCAAAAAGTACTACAAGCTCGAAAATAAGAATAAATAGCAGTTAGTGTATTGGCAATATTTAACATCGCGACACGTAGGTTTGACGAACCTCGGGTTTTTGTCTATAATCCATTTGCAAATAGAAATAAAAAAAAAAACAGCAGGAGAGTAATAAATACTATAGATCAATTTCTTGTCATTAACACGGACGCTTCTGGAATGCCCTGGAATGATTTCTCGGACCGTGGCTGGGAACCAATGCACTAGGCTGTTGACCTAATGATTTCATAGAAAAATGCAGAATTTCCGATCAGTCCTCGCAAGTTCTGTAGAAGTACCATTTTTCTGAGCGACTGTGAACTCCCTCAACGCAGGTCGTCGAAATCAATCGCCATGCTCACTCCTGGACTACATTAAGCCTGACAAGAAATGCTATTGAAGTCAAGCTTGAAAGTTTTATACCTTGACGCTGAACGTTGTGAGTGTTCAAAATGGTTTCAATAATAAACACAAAGATCAGCGTTGGCCGTGATCAAGTATAGCACGAAACTATAGTATCAGTGCAGCTGTTTATAAGCAGGCCACTTTCAAGCTTAACTTCATCCGTGTTTCTTGTCAGATCAACAAGGCTAAATGTAGTTGTGTACTTTCAACAGCACGAAATAGGTAGCAGTGATAGCTAATTGCAACCAGGGCACTCAAAGCAACAAACTCACCCGACGTATTGTCGCTATTAAAAGGTTGCGTCGTCCGGCAGCCCAGTGTCAACCATGCCCAAATCGTCGACGAAAAGGCAACACAGTCGCGGTGTCAGCCGGATGGCCTTGCAGATAAACAGCACCGAAGATGGTTTCGCTGTGCCGAGCATCCCGGCTTCCCGGAAAAGAAAAACACTGCGTAAGGGTTGATTGCTTGATGCTACAGTAGTTAAACACGTGAGAAGTGTTGTCATATACCAAATTGTAGTAGCGCACAAGTGAAAGCTTGCATTCCCGTTTGCTATGTTCATATGGAGCAAAAAAGAAATGAACTGAAGCAAAGGAAACAACGATGATGGTACACAGTCCGTTTACACGCTGTTTGCACTTTGGGGATGTTTTAAGTGAATGCAGGCTATTCAAATTGCAAATTGAAAGCGTTGAAAAACTTCTAGAATACCTTGTGTTTATACATTAGAAGTTCGTGAGAAGTTCATGTGGAAATGCTGTATGTTTATCCTTCAGCATTCGTTGACCTATGTTGTTCCTTTAGTTTATAGGAAAAGTGTTGATTTCTGTAAATCGAAGGTATTGCATTTTTTACTATTACAACAATCAGCAAACCACGTCTTATCGAAACGTTTCTATGCATTTTATATTTTCTTTGTCCAGAAGTAGACATTATTTTGAAGGCAGAAATGTTAATAAGGTGCCAAAACTCCGTTATTTTTTCTTTGGTAAACCCGCTGCTTTGTGAACAACCGATCCTTGTTTAAATCTCAGTCAGATCATGTGTATAATGTAAATGACCTGACGTTTGCCACTTTGAGCAGTAAGTGTTTTAGGCAGGTTTGCCAAGGGCAGGGGTGGGGAACCTATTTACCAACACAGGCCGCATGAATTGTTGAATATTGCTGGCGGACCGGAGAGACTTAACTCCTACTGACCTATTGACTTACTGTTTAAGCATCTGCTTATCATGGAGTTTCGTTTTGACGCTATCTTGGGTTCTAACTTGGGTAATTAAAATTCTAATGCCGGCCGCATTTGGCCCGCGTGTCACAGGTTCCCCAACCCTGTATAGGGCAAGCTTTCCTCGTCATTGGGTTACGGCACAGTTTTCAAGTGGGTCATTCAGCTATGGAAACAGTGTTTGCAACAAAAATGTAGTTTAAAAGCAAAGGAATCTCTGCCAAAGATGTAGCCCAGATTATGGAACAAATAGCTATTTTGCGATGTTGGAATTGCTGACCACAAAAAACATTAACGAAAACGTAGTTTGCCAACGTATGTAAAAAGAAAATCGCCTCCGCTTCGGCACAGCATATTCGTTTCAAAAGTGCCGAAGAAAATATATTTGGCAACCTGGTTGTGGAAACCGCGAGAATAAAATGATGCAACAGAGTTTGGGGTTATGTGTTCTGGAAAAATATTGATCTTTCTTTGGCCAGTGCAGTGGCAAACCAGCTAACGATACCTCGATCTAATACAGGGTGTTGAAATTACCCAGTTGTTATGAACTGATCTGTAGGCAAAAAATTTTATACGAATATCGAAATTTTGCATGAGACTGAGAAAAAGTCAGTTGATTTTTTCGGAAAAAAACTCGTTTTGTTTCTACCGGTTTCACGCTGGTTTGTTCTTACACATGTCCAAAGCGATGTATCTCGGTTGTTACATCGGTAAGCAGCGTGTTTGTGGTTTGCAACGTGCAAAGGCATTTTTGTGCGAAATTTTGATATTGCAGAGGTCCCTTATGTGCCTCGGATCGCTAAGATTACTCAAATAACAGTAAATAACAAAAAGAGTTGATCCGCTTTTTCACTGAAGCTGTTTCAAAATTTTTTGTGGACACGTCGCTTCAGAGGTTGGCAATGTTTATCTTTCGAAAAATGGTTCATAATTTGGAAACCTCTAATCTTATTCGTCGCTTCCAAGTCGATTTTTCTTTGCACGCGGTTAATGCATTAAAGTAAAACTGAACGGTGGAGTTTTCACGTCCAAGAGTGGACTGAATATTTTGTTAAATTTTAATTTCAACGAAAAAGCGCATTCCGTCACGTGGGCAGTGGTTGCTGCAAATAACTTTCCTATCGATCTTGTCATGACCATCGCGAAGCATAAAACAGTGAAATCCGTCAGGAGCGAAAACGAACATCCGCAGAGTTCAAATCAACGTTTAACTTTTCGGTTTTGTTGGCTCGCTGCTGCTGCGCCATGACACCAGAAACCCCTGTCGCAACTATTCCGCGTGACGATGCCGCATTCAGTGTTTACTCGCTGTTAACACGTACTTCGTTCCAGAACCGTCGCAAGAAAGTATTCAACAGCGGGCTTGGCATTCTGGAATGATAAAACTCCACTGATTTATACTGTTTCATATTTCATTTGGGGGGGGCTTGGAGCTTTGTTTGGGTGGCTGAGCCCACCAATAGCCCCCCTGACGATGGGTCTGTTTTGTTCACGAAAACTCGTGCTTTTCCAATATTGTCGTTCGTCACTGTCTCCTTCATTTTTTTTAATGCTGAACAAACAGATTCTGTCCTGGACATGTCGGTCACGTCTCCAAACCCCGAAGAAATTCGACAGAAAGTACAAGAGCGTGGTGGCGACGCGCATTTTCGGCGACAGATGGAGGCGGTCAATCGCCGGAGGGTCTTGTTCGGGCCGCTCAACCGCAAGTACGTTGTCCAGCGCGACATAATGCCTAACGACGGGGTGGTGCGGAAGATGCGAACGTTGTCGGTCGTTCCTGGGCCCAACCGGGTCAATTTCATTCCAGGCCACAACAGGGTCGACATTGTGCCCGGCTCGAACAGACGCGAACCCGGTCGCGAACCTACCTCATCAAGCGGCGACGTCTTTCTCAGCGCAGCCGCCCCCCCCGGCGCCAAGTCCCGAGACGGGGCGCAGTCTGTGGGTGAAATCGCGTCGAACGTCGGACAGCTGTCCCCCGACTCGTCGTCGACGGATTCGTCGAGCGATATAATCGGCCGGCCCTTGGGCATGAAGATTCAGCAGCCCGGGGAGGTGCGCGAAGCGACTGGCGAGATGAATTTTCTCGAAATGGCTGCGAAGCAATCCGACATCGTGCCTCCCGCGACGTCCCAGCCTGGGTTTGTTGCGTTTGACACGGAACACGCTGCTTTGCCTGAAGCCGCCGCATGCAGCAGCCCTCGCCGCGTCGCCAAAGGAAGCGACTGCGAGGACAGTCGAGCGCGAAAAGACTTTCAAGCCTCATCAGCTGCCGACACTGCGGAAGAGTACCGTGTCGTGGACATGCTGCCGACGCAAAACACCCAAGTCGTTCCGACAATTTCCGATGCGGAAGAATACCGGGTTGTCGACGTTGAGAGCATGACGAATTCTCAGCCTGTTTCACCAGACAATAGCGCAGAGGAGTATCACGTTATGAACGTAGGACCGGCCACTCCCATTGTGGAAACGATCTTGGAATCGTTAGATGGTGTCCCAAAAACAGAAAGATCAAGCCCTGCCTTCATCAGTGGCGGCAGTCTTGAAAAGGTATGTTGCATTCTAATCTGTTTTATTTAGTCAATAATATATGTGCTGTTAGTCATTAAATATGTGCTGTTAAGTCACTACTACATTATAGTTGGTGTCTTGCAACTCCAGCCTTTCTACTGCCGTTTGTGTTATTTTACTGTATGGGTGGGTTGTATTGTTTACTGCGCACCACCCGGGTGCGAAACAATATAAAACAAACGCTGCCTGTAAATACTTGAAAGCATTCCCAAGGATGCAGTTGGGAGACCGAAAAACCCTAACGTTATCTCCCAGACACTCGCAAGACACTGCTCTCTCCATGAAAAAAATGGATTTGCTCTCACTTTCCATGAAAAATCTGCAAGCAGGGGCAACGGGTGGCCAACTTAAAATAACCCAGGTTCCCTCGCATCCTTGGGTGGTTTCACACAGAATCCGGTTACGTCTTACGAACCGGCTGATGGCCGACGGCAGTCTTCACACATGCAGCAGGAACACCATCAGCGACGACAGGGCAATCCGGCTTCTTTAAACCCTTTTTAAGTAAGCCGTTCGAACCCTAGAAAATTCAACCGGATACCGACAACGGAGCATGTGTGAAGACTGCCGTAACCAGATTTGGTGTGAAGCCGCTTTTAGTCGTTCACCGTATGCCTTGAACTGGCCGCTGTTCAGCATCGATTTTCGGTTGTGATTTGACGATAATGGCGTTTTTTGTTTAATTATGACGAACGTCTTGGCAAAACAATTCGCAATCCAACGATAGAGAGTTTCGCAGACAATCGCTATGATCTATTTCAGGCCCAAACGAGATCTGTCTAGCAGCAGCTGAAGAAAATCGCTAAGCATTGGCAGTCTTCTGCAAAACCTTTCAATCTGATAACTGTTTGTTAGGAGAAATTTGAATTTGTAAAAGATTATTTTTCAAAAAACGGAAGAACCTTTTTGCTACTTAGCTTAATAGGCTTTTTAAGAGAGGGCATGTTGTCCGTTTTTAGTCTGTTTCAATGTCAATCCATTCAGATTGCAAATAGCTCTTCGAATATGTTGACGTTAGTTGATGGTCGTGTTGAGCGTTTATATTCGAGATGATCAAGTACAGTCGATACTGTTAGGCTTTTTTGCACACGTTGGCTTGCACCTGGGTTGTGTCATTTCTTTTTCTCGTGCTATTTTGATGCACCTTGACGAAACGAAAGCCGTGAAAAACAATTTGCAATTAATTAAAGACTGAAAACCACTAAAAGCAAACACCAGTGCAAATCCATTTTTGTGTTCCCTCGATGCGCGACGATTCTCAAGTACTCGGACTCGATCTGCTTTCACAAAGTGTTTTTTTTCAAAAATGAAACAACTCTATATCGGAAATTGGAGCCCAGGACAACTGAAGGCTTAAAGCCCTGTGCAAGTAAAAACCTGCCAATCTCTTTCAATGCAAATTATGGTTCTGCTACAGCAAACAATTATCGCTAAACTTGACATACCTCTTGTGTTTTGCCGTAAAAATATTTTATGAAACTGTTTATGGCTGTCCACAGATCAAGACCGAATGATTTCAATATTTGAGCGGCGCCAGCAGGTTGCTGGGCACTTTCAGCAAAATTGCATCGATATCGAACCCAAATGGAACTATTTGTAAACTGGCACGCCCGCCCAGCCTTACTCCCAAACAGAGCGCATGTTTGATGCAAGCGAAGACAGCATGACCCCCACTAAAATTCTCAAGATTTTTTAGTAGAGTCAAGACATCCCATACCATCACCGGACTCATAAACGAGTGATGCAGGCTATGCTGCGATTTAGCCTCAGGTGCACCTATTAAATTTGTCAGCGCTCGTTTTTTGAACGAATCTATTTATGACATTTTGGCAAGGCTTTTTGTTCAAGGTGAATGCGTTTGCATGTCGGTCGTTTTCGCTGAT
>JGI24158J21664_10008598_pt1 | contig 13593 bp, 11 predicted proteins | sample Ectturendosymbi3_FD_21664 | JGI IMG/M metagenome (IMG submission 21664) | reverse complement strand
GCTGTGGATATTTTATTACATACCTACTCGTTATAGCTCAGTTCTTTTTAGATCGCTACACTACTACAGACCCGGTTTGATCATTCTAACTAGAAAGTAAGGTGTTGTGATAGTTAACATTTTGTTTACTTCTACAACAGTGGTTCTCAACCATTTCGCTGAAAGGAGCCAAATCAAGACCTATGATTTTGTTAGCAAACCGCAAAGTCAATTGACATGTTTTGTTTTATTTCACCAACCAAGTCTGTTGCACAAAATATTACAGGTATTACTGAAAGGCACTGCCTGTCGAAAGGAATCCTTTCCCAGCAAAGAATCGGACACTTAGCCAGTGGTTCCCAGCCGGGGTTCCATTTACAATACTCAGGGGCGTCGCGAGCTGACATGTTTCTCAATATATCATTGAAAAGATATTTTAAAAATAAACCTCAAACCAAATGGCTATGGGTGCCACAAATTATATTTTTCATTTGTAGGGTGCCGAAAGGCAGAAAAGGTTGGGAACCACTGCATTATTGAGCTCTTGCAGAGTATATATTTCGCCTATGACGTAGGCGTCATCAGCGCTTATTCAAATAGAATCTGTTACAGAAAGATTGCTAAAAGCTGCACGAAGGATGCTTAGCAGCTGCATGCGGCACTTAGAACAGTGTTTGAGAACCATTGTGCAACAAGCAACACCACGCCTGGCAGCTGCGATGTCACAGCCTTAGCGATTATTAAACCAAATAAACATTGAAGGCTTGCAGATCCATTGTTAAAGTCTGGTGTCGTAACTAATAGCAATCGTGTTTAGTATATTGTATAGAGCACACGTAAGTCTATTTGGGAAAGCCGTTAGTATCTAGGAAAGGGTCCGGAGCCACCTCTCAAATGGCCATGACTTCGGCTCCGGCCCTAATTTTTTTTTTAACTAAATTTTTTAAAAATAAATTTGAACTCCGGCTCCAGGGAGAATGCCCAGCCACGTCGCTCCAGCTCCGTAGCCATGGAGTATTTCCACAAGAGTTCTGAACGTAATATTAGCGTCGAAATACAAAATTGCTTAGTTCAGTTTTTAATTGCTTGGTTCAGCTATTTAATAATTTCTTCAAATAAATTTTTTTTAATTTACTACATTGTGTTTGTTTCATCAGGCTTGGGTGCGAAAACGACGTGTCGAGTGTGAAAAGGGGGCGATTGAATAAGAAAGTTTGAGAAACACTGACCTAGATACTTTCTGATTTACTTACAGTTTGAAATCAGTCACTGATGTGCAGACATCAATGAACGTCCATCAACCAAGCCATGTAGAGTAAATTGTTTTTACTGAGGTAACACAAGCCTTCCATTGACAACATTTAATTGCCAGTCTTTTTGACATAAATAACTCATGACAGTGAAGTGCAGCCACTCCTTCGTGGTGTTGCTGTAGTGTAATTCTGAGCTTGGGACAACCAGGTGACACTGACCTAAACACGAGGCAAATTCAATGAAAATTGGTCGAACTTTGGTCATTTTAGAATTTTATATAACAGGAGTGGGGAGCCTAAATTACTATCGCGGGCCGCATGAATTGTGCATTATCGCTGGCGAGCCGCAAAATCAATTGATTTTATCCTAAAATTCTACCTTTATCTAACTATGAGGAAGAGTGACTTCTTTTGAATTTATATCTAAGTACCTGCTTATCACGCTGCTTCGTTTTGACGCGATGTTGTGCTCTAACTTGGGTAAAGAAAATTCTAGTGCCGGCCATATCAAATGTTCACGTGGGCCGCAGGTCCCCCACCCCTGTTATATAACATGAAATTATATTAAAAGCACCAATCTTATTTCTTTCTCAAACCAGGCCAGCAGTTTATTTTTTAATGCAATCAAGTAGTTTTACGTAGATTTTAGAAATAGTTTTTTATCTCCAAGCTGACTTAATTTTCCAAGGTCGAGGGTACCTCAAACAATTGCAGTGCTAATTTTCAATGTTTTTTTTTGACAAGATTTTTCCTATTTTTGTACCTTGAGTAAACTCCATGAAAGCAACCTTACGAAACACGATGTTCACCCAGGGTCAGGCTCACGCGGCGCCTGGAACTGGATCATAGGAATGTTGCTGCTCAGCAATTTTCAGAATAGATTTATATGTGGCGGGAGTTTATATGAGTCACGTGCTTGTGTACGGGTTGCGTTGTACGTCTTAAAGCTGATGTGAAAATTATCGTCCATTGCAAAGATTGTTGCCGTGATCAGTAAAAGATGCTTTTCGCAGATGGCTCGACCGGATACTGCATCTCAGCGTCCGAACCGCAACATCATCGTGGTAAGCAGCTGTGTCACGTACTTGGTGCTGATATTTAACCTCCGCTTTTTTTACATTTTATGTAATGCACTTCAGCATTATAGTTCCATTTTTTCGCGATATTTACGCGATATTTAATGGCTTTGCAACAGGCAAGATGATTGAACTGTAGTTTCTGTCGAATCTTCGATGGCATTTGCGTTTTCTCAACTTGCTCCACGTTCCCCGCAGGTCGCCCAGCAAGTGGGAGGAGCAACAACTTCCCGTCAGTATCCAAAGTGCGTTTGCCCGATGTTGCTTTGGGAGTGAACCGTTGTTTTTTATGGTTTCGCCTGAACGTTTGCAGTTTCTTCTGCTGAAAGTAAAGATGTCAAACCTTGCGCTCCATTCTCGGTGGGAGAGATTAACCCCTCACCGCATTTCAACTTTACGAGCCATGAGTTCATTGTTGAGCAAAGATTATTTCTACCAATGGCCAATATTTATGCAATCTTGCCCAAAATACTATACAAGTAATACGTAGCATGAAGGACAGTGTTGTTTCGTGCACGCAAGAAACAGTGACGCAATAGTCTATCATTTCCTTCATTGGTTGGTGGGATAGTTTAGCTACCTGCAAGTTGGGGCAAAAATATACTGATATGGATGTGTGGAAATATGGGCTCATACGCTTAGAATTATGGATAATGTAACATGAAGATTAATGAGTTCGGGCCCCGATAGATAATATTTTGCATCATTCCCACCCGGTGATCATTCAATACATTCTCGTCTGGTTGACTTTATACAGCAAACATCTACTGTGCAACTGTTGTACAATATGTCTAATTTTTTCTCGTTTAAGCATGTTTTAAACTGCTAAAACACAAACATGGCGTGTGCAATGCAAACTTTTTTGGCTGTAACATCCAGTTTGCTAAAATTTTTAAACGTTAACATGTCATTTATTCTTGTTTTGCATTTTTTGAGTGAGCCTGTAAGTGAAATGCGTTGTGACCGGTGGGAGGTCGGTGTTTGTATGAAGAGTTGCCGCTGTTGAGACCGGAAAGCTCGAGTGACAAGCACGCAAAGTTTAGCGCACTTCCCGTTCGTGGTGATTGTCGCATTTATCGCCGCTCCTGCCGAGTGGTTGCAATGTGCAACACCACTGGTGTTGTGAACGAGACAAACCACACTGTAATATGGAGCAACGCTCACATGCCGCGGGTGTCAAATCCTTGAATATTTGATGAGGAAATCCCACGGGCTTGCGTCACACAAAACTCGCCCAAGCGTGACCGATCGAATTACCGGTCCCATCAAGGATTGCCTGCAACATGAAACGAACATGTTTCTTATTTAGGTTGAATCAACTGGAAAGGAAGAAGCAACGAGTGATTTGATAGGATCAGGTAATTTCAAATCATTCATGCCCTCCTTGCACTGGTGTTTGTTGTATTCATCAGACAGTTGTGTTGGTGCATCACGTATCATATCCCTTTTAACTGTACATTCGTGTCATTGATATGTTTACTGTCATTGCTTAGCAGTGAGTTTCTTTGTGAACAATTAAGTTGTTCTGCCATGTTTGCTCGATCCACTGCAGCTGACAAGCAGAAAACAGTAGCGGGAAGGTTGTGTGTTCGGAAATCATGGTATGTGCTGATTCTGTAAACCGACCATGTTTAGCGCTGGCCGCCATCCCACATTAAAGATTGTCACAAGTTCCATTACTATTTTTGTTGTGAACTTGTGAAGACTGCCATTGCTATTCCTGATACTTGCCCAGTTTTTCGTTGCAACAGTATTGTAAATTGTCAAAACTAATAAGTGGCAAGCAGGGTCGACCACCACCACTTCATACTAATTCTTTCGTGTTACTTTTCTTGAAAGTTTTGAACGAGGCGATGTAAGGGCAACCTTCGAACAGGAATGTGACAAGTCCGTCGTATCGAGTATCTCGGAGGAGCTCCTCAGAGGCTCGTAATATGGCGACAGGTTTGCAAAGCCTGCATAAAATTTTCCATTTCTTGAAGAGCACAACTTAAGTTTCTGTCACAACGTTCATCACCTGTGCTAACACGACCAACTTTTGCGACCTTTAATACTTCCTGCCCCCATGTTTAGTGAAGGTGAAAGCGGTTGATAGTCAAGTGAGGGTGGTGGAGGGTTTGTTTGTGTGTTGCTTGAAGCTCCTTGCTAAACGTGAGCAACTGATTGTTACTGTTATTTGGTAGAAATAGCTTTTGTGAAAATTCCATTTTGCGCAACAAGACATTTTTTGGATGAAACGGTTTACGCTTTTTAGTGCTATGGAGAAACCAGCAACTTCCAGTGAGTAACCAGGTTAAACATAAAAGGCAGGTACTCATCCCACCTATGTCTGCAGATTTAGGCACAATTTTTATCGTCAAAGTGTATGTCACATCATGCCCTTCTTTGTCCATTCCCAAATCACTCGGCTTGCTCGGCCTTTGCTGCCCTGAACGCCCCGTTGCGACGATGACACGTCATTCAGGGCTGCAGGGGACTTCCCGTTGTGAAGTCAGTGAAGCGGAAAGTGTAGGACCTTTGTCCAGAATAGTGACGTCACTGGCCATTTGCGTTTCTGTAAATAACATCGCCCACACCTCAACGAGAATATTTTGTATTAATATTTTGATTTACAGAAAGATTTTGTTGTATTTCTATTTGTTGGCATTAGTTGACACCCACTTCTATTGTTCGTACAATGTTTATGTAGATCAGGTGATGTTGAGATTGATTTATATCTTGCACATTTGAGACTATTTATCAAAGCCAGCCGTTTTTGCTTTGGCGAAATGCTTGACAACACTGTTGCTTGTTGGATTAATTTCCTCTTTGCATTGATTTACATGAGCGGGCGGCGCGACCGTGATAACTTCCTCAAATGCTTTGAGCTGCAACATCCGCTCTCTGTTCACTTGCAGCATTGTAAGCTTTGCCCGGTCGGACATGCCACTCTCGAACAATGTCGCGATCGTGGTACGCCATGAAATATTGACGAACGCGCGCATTGAGTGTCAAAGCGCCGCCTCCCGGGACGGATAATCTTTCATTGCGATCGTTTCATAACAACCGCTATCTTTGAATATGAGATGAAATTAAAGTCTTGGATTACATGCTGCGTAAAATCGGAGTTTGTGGAGAAGCCTTTAATCTGCCTTTCCAGAGAGTGAAAAACGATGTTCCAGTCAGCTTTTCTCGCCGTCCATGTGAATCCCTGATATAATTAATCTTTGATCGATTGAGAGCCTGAGAGTGCCTCTGCAGTCAGTGTAGCATGGAGTCACAGTAATGGGTTGGAACACTAAAAATTGACCAGTTTGTGTCAAAATTATCGCAGTAATGGGTTGTGACATTAAAAATTGACCGGTTTGTGTCAAAATTATCGCAGTAATGGGTTGTGACATTAAAAATTGACCGGTTTGTGTCAAAATTATGATTGAAAATTGCGTGACATCATGAGCTTATATGCCGTTGTTTTTGGTCGCGCGTTGGTGACAATGCGTTGAGACAGTTGTCTGGCCCAATATGAGCACAGCGTGCTTGCCGCGTGACGCAGACAGTATTGATCAGTACCAGCTCAACCCGCGTGCATGGACGGCAAACGAGACCTTATTGATTTATTGATTCATATATGCCTTTGCCTTTGGTATAACATTTGTCATGAAAATCGTTAAACATAGCACCCTGAACGCTTTAATTCCTCCAAACCGCGCGTATTGCCGTGGAAAGAGCAGCTAACCTCCTGCTTCATAGTCAAGCAAAGTATTTACCAACAGCATAATCTATTGTGTCGTGAACAGATTGATGGCGCGGCATCCACCTTGAGAACGATGTCCTCGACGAAGAGCTTGTTTTTAGCAATACCTCAAATATATCTGTTGGAGTTTTTCATTTATGCATGACACATGGCCAGCACTCTCTTTATATTGTTCAATCGCATATGCCATAAACCATTATGGTGCATTCACTACGTATATGTGACGTCACTTGCACTGTCGTAATGAAAGGTTGCATTGACGTCACGAAGAGTCTGTTGTTGCATAAGAGAAGCAAAAATCGGTAGTTTTGATGAAATCACGCAACTCATTGAGGACTGACTATTGGCTGCTGGTAAATGAAATAATCTCGCTTCCAGCGAATCGACGTCCATCAAGTTACAACCTTGTCACTAAGCATGGCAGCGTGTGTTGATACGGGGATCGTTAACACGACCACTCCCCTTGCAGGTGTACCTGACAAGCGGCTGGTTGATGCTGTCGCTGAAGCACGTCAGCTTTTACGTCACAATGGTTACGATTTCTCTGACCTCAGCGAACAACAACTCGACCAAATGTCGAAAGCGATCGCGCACTCTTTGCTCAGGAACAAGCAGCAAGGTGAGAAATGTCAGGTGTGGCACGTTAAGTGTTTTGTACATAACATGAACTTTTGCTTCGCCAGTTCTTCGTAACGACAGTGGACGGCGTTTGCGGAAGGTTCCTTAATTGGGGGAGTGTGAACTTTTGCTGGAAGTCAAACCGGTTGAAAATGACGAAACGTCATAGAGATGGTTTTGTAAACTTTATTGAGGATATGTTTGACAATGCGTGACTGTGGATAAAGCATAACTCTACCGTCGGGTCACTTTGTATGGCTGTGTGCACAGAATTGATTAATTTTTCGCTTGTACTGTATTTGGTCGGTGGCGCAGCTCTTGCGAAAGTGTTCAGAATCAAACTAGTTTGGCTTCTGTGGAAGTGTGTGATTTACAGAGACGGTCTGTATAGTCTGACATGGTTTTAACTGGTTATTACCCTGGGTTTTTCTTTCGTGGCCGAAAAATTAACCCATTTATTTCATTTTTGCTACAGACTGTCGTTGGAACAGTTCACATCTTCATATTCGCACTTTTGTTTCCGTCTTGGCTGTTTTCATATTTTGAGAGAAAGCTAAAAATTGACTTCCTCGTTGCGAACTACAAGTTCGTGCTGTTTCTCAGCGCCCCGATTGTTTCAGACAATCTCTAGAAAGCTCGCAAAGTCTTTGATCGCATCCGTCATTCAGCTCTGCTATTTGCGCACAGACGCAACATTTGTCAACATCACAAAGAGCTACAAATGCCCATTGCAAAGCGAGGCCTGTGCAAGAAAACCAAAGAAACTTCTTCGCGCGCGTTTCGCAGCTGAACAAATGTCACTCGCCTCTCATCTGTTCTGGTTTGCGCGAAATCAAGTAATTGTATTACTTGGGAGGGTCCGCGTATTTGTTCAGCGACGTCGCGAAGCGTTGTTTGTGCGTGGAGTGGTCTGTTTTACGAGTATGGCTGCAGAGGTGTTTGGCCACTACAGCAGGAGTTAAGTATCTTACTCCGCTGTTTGATTTGGAGACCTCCAACGCAGGAAACTATGTGAAAGTCTCGTTCGTTTTGTATTGTTGAGATCAGATCGGATGCCTTGTGATGGCATCCTGGTTGTATCAGTCTCGTTCCAGAAGCAAGTCTCGTCACTTGCAACAAACGTCTGTCAATGAATCCTGCTCCTCCGCATTGTGCTTAGGAAGTGTTGACGGGGTGGGATTGTGAGGAAACAATCAAGGAAGCAAGATACACGAATCTACATTGAACAGCTGCTCACTGTGTCACTTCCATTTAATCTGATGACAGCCACGACAACAAGAGTTTAACCATACGTAGAAAATTAAAAGAGTAGTAATTGAAAAGTTGTTTGTGAACCAAAAAGGTGAACACCAGATCACCTCCCACGTCTAGAAACCCTGCTCCAAGCTACTCTGTCATGAGACACTCCCTGAAAGAACAAATGACGTAATTGTGTTCTTACTGATTGCCGGGGTGCGTTGGTGATATAAAAAAGCTTCAGCTCATGCGCGTTCTGAAGCCTCAGCACAACCCGGCTCGCTTGTGCCGCAGTATCTTAGCCATGCATTTGTATTAAACAAACGGGGCAGTGATCAACTTGAGAGCCGTAAACTGCCTGCTTTCCCATAATTAACTCGAATTTCTCAACTCTTCTCCGTCGTGGAGGCAACTTCAGGTTCGCCTGCGTCGTTTCAACTATCGCAGTATTACATATCCCCCTCCAGTGTTGACTGCAGCGTGTGTGGCGCCTCACTCCCTGAACACTGTCTGTTGCAGAACCACAGTCAGCTGATGCTGGGTTGTTGATGGGGATAACTTTACGGATGAAAGATGAGCTTTTGAAGCACGGCATCAGATTGGAGCAGCTGAGCAACGAACAACTAAGGGAGTTATCGAGAGCAATCGTGGCAATCTCCAATCGGGAAAGAGGTGCGTTATTAAGAAGTTTATTTGTAATAAGTTGTGCACACTTTGTTCAGTGATCACGTGAACCATCCCGTAAATGTTTCCACCGGTCACTCAAAATACAACCTCTCTTTACGACCACCTCATACAGTAACCTGCTGTTGTTGCGGCCACTAATTGCAGGCAACGAACTAACTCCACTGCTTTTCTATTATGAGCAACCTCAGTGAAGCGGGACTCCTGCTATCCGATGTGGACGCCCGGGATGGTTCTTTAAATCCCGGAAAGCGACAACATTTGAAGCATAGAAACCAGTTCTGTGCGTAACGCCAAAAGCCTTTCAATATCAGCCACTTATAGCGCACAATCCCGTTTGTTACGTAATATTGTCCCGTTGTGATTACTTCCACGAGACATTTCTGGCTGGATACAGTGTCTTGATTCAAGCTGTATTTGGCTCTTAATATCTCAGCAGTGGCCCAGATTTTGAATTCTACCCGCGAAGTTCGCAGCAAAATTGCCGGAAGTTTGCACAGCGTGGGGTTTGGTGACTCAACGTCGTGTTGAAAAAAGCAACGCATTGAAAACTCGTTTTACGACCATCTCTGTGTTCAGATCAAATAGCTGTGGTCTCTTAAAATATCGTAAAGGTCAGCTGAGGTCAAGCTCTGATGAACCCACCAACCCTGAGCAGCTGACTGGCCGGGAGGGGGGGAGGAGGACTGGCCGGGAGGGAGGGGGGAGGAGGACTGGCGACAGGTCAGCCGGGGTGTGGTAAGTGCGGTGCGCGAATTTTTGGTCTGGGACGTTTCGGTCGCGACATTTCTGTACATAAAGTACCGATTATATTTGTTTAATTAAATGATTATATAAGCAGGCGAAATGTCAGGGTAGCTGGTGTTGTTCCAACTATTTTTGATGTTTAACGTAAAAACCTTTAGTTGATTTAAGTACATTTGCATTAAAAAGTTAGCATGTGAGATGTCTGCGAGATTTCATAGCCTGGCCGAAATGTGTCGACGAAACGACCAAGACCGAAAAGTCCTGTTCCGGAACAAGTGACGGTGGGAGGGGTTCGGCGATGGGGTGAACGCTGATGGGTGGAGGGATGTTTCGTTGTGTGAGAATGAAACTGAAAATTTTGCTTGGTAAAATCTACACTGCTGATAATAAACAATTCGTATTTAAAACAACCATGTTTTTTTTTCATATTTGAATAAATAGTTGCAGACTTTTCATCGGCCACCAAATCCAAACCTGAGACACAACCCGACCACGTTCACGTAAAACTTGCAACTGTTGCATCAACTTACCGTTTCGAAAGAAGGAAGTTTTAATATATTCGCGTTGTACTCCTTTCGGAATGTCACAAGAGGTCTGCGGCCCCCACCTCAGCTTACTTGCGCCGTGGACCACGCGGGTACTTTCGCAGTGAATGCTGCACTGGTGGCGAGTCAATGGCAGCACAGCGCGTGAATTGTTGTTCCCTTGCACTCAGTGNTGTGTTTAAGGGGAGGCGAGCGTGGCACTTGCTTTGCNCCCCCCTTCAGGTGTTANGCGCATAAATTTTCCTTATTTTTGATGAAAAANTTTTTATTCACTCATATAATGTGCCTCAAAGCAGACCATAAGCAAGTACTCTGCTTTCAAAGGGGCCCCCTTCAGAAACTGTAATGTGCAGGTACTTTGCTTTCAAAGGGCCCCAAAAGCCACTGAAATGTGTATGCACTCTGCTTTTAAACTTCACTGAAGGGGCCCCTAAAAGAAACTGTAGTGTGTACGTACTCTGCTTTCAAAAGGGCCTCCAACAGCAACTGTAAGGTGTGAGTACCTTGCTTTCAAAGAGGCCCCCAACAGCAATTGCAATGTGCAAATATCTTGATTACAAAGGGGCCCCAACAGTAACTGTAATTTAAAATTATTTGCTTTAAAAGAGGCCCCCAACAGCAATTGTAGTGTGCAAGTACTATGAAATTTAAAGCAAATTTAGAGTTTTAAATCTTCTTGGTTGTTGTTTATGGTTTCATGCATTCCCATAAAGACATGAATGTGAACAAATCCAGTTTACCGCCCACCAAGCATTTTATCAAAGAAGAAAGTGTGAAACTTTCAAAGGGGTAAACTTTGTAGTTTATTGATGGTGAAAGAAATGGGGCGTGAAAACAAAAAGTGGAGGCGATGCCAACTTGCTATTGCCCAAGTTTTATATGTTTCCAGCCTTGTCTTCCAACTTTCAGTGTTTCTAAAGTTGCGTTTCATGAACACCCTTTACATTTTCTCTTTCTGCTATGTCAGTCATGCCGTAATCTCGGGAAGGTATCCTTCGGTGGTCATATCTTAGGCTTGGCCAAAAGTGTTTATCACAGTTGGCTGAGTATGATGACGTCATCAGAAGGCCCCCTTTTAGTCTTGCCTCGGCCCCCCCTAACCGTAAACCCACCACTGCTTGCACCCACCCATTGACGCTGAGCACAAGGCTGGACAGTCCGTTTTTTCAAGTCTTCGGTATATGACGCGGCCGGGAATCGAACCCAGCTTGCCAAAGTTCAGTGGTACCCGTCTGGTACCAAACCGTTGAGCTAACGTGCATTTCGTCAAAACGGCAGCGATCACAGAACCAGGGATGCGGGTTTGGCTTTCATCTTGGCCGCGACAAATAACATCCATCCACCGTTGATTTCGATGTTGGGGACACGATTATGCATTATTGTTTCGTCACAGACTCTGCGGCATCGCCCAACAACCACAGCAAGAACAAAGGCGAAGTGCTTGTTGCTGAAGATGTCCCTGGCGAAGATGAGGTAATGTGATGTCTTGCTGACGTCCGAATCTTGCGGTAAACATGATTATTGTGAAAGTGTTGGAGCTGCTTGAGGCTTATTTGCGACTTCTTATTCGGATCTTTGCTACAAGAAGACAACCGCTATTTTGAACCGTATGTACCAGAATTGCTCATAGCAACGTCATCCGTTGCTTGGTTCGACTGAAATGTGCTGGAAGTGCTGCGAGCGAAATGTTAGGTTTGGACCAGACGCCCACACAGGCTCCTTGGAAAGCGAGGACACGTACCTTCACAGCTTCATAGTTCTCACAACAGTGCGCATATGTGATCTGCCAACCCTGTTTTCAGTGGTTGTTACAATGGTTCGTGTAGTAATGTATGTGTGGGAGTGTAATTGTTGCAGTATTGTGTGTGTGTGGGAGTGTAATTGTTGCAGTATTGTGTGTGTGGTAGTCTGCTTTTTTTTGCTGAGACACTTCGGTCATCATTCGCTGAGACATTTTGGTCATTTGTCTCACAGTTGTATTAAAACTCGCCGTAACAAAGTCCATTAGTCAATTATTTGACATAGTGTTGCCGAATTGCCATAATTTTTTCGGTCATTGAAAAAAATTCGGTCTGTGGAAACATGAGGTCAGGTTGCTTCCGCCGTGTGTGTGTGGTAGTGTAATTGTTGCATTATTGTGTGTGTGGTAGTGTAATTGTTGCAGTAGCTTACCGTCCTAGTTTGAAAGGTCCGGATATTTTACGTGAAATGTCAGAAGTTACTTTTACAAAACCGCTCCACCAAATATGTAGATCCTATCGGACAAGCCTTCTGCAAAGAAGTTGCAAAACATGAAAACCAGGGGTACTGTTCATGCAGCTGGTGACGACACACGACACATCGTCAGTAATGACGTGGGGCAACAGCGGAGTGACACTGTTGATGACATCGCCTTCTCTGAGGCGAGCGTTGTTCAAGAAAAAGCGAAGGTGAGACATTATTTTACACTGTTGTGAATCTTTACAACTGGACAGTTTGTTCGTATCGTATGTTGTTCCTGATCCAGTAATGTCGATAGAAGAAGTTGCTTAAACGTAAAAACAGAAAGTTTTTCGTCATTTAGTTTTCCCCCCTCATCCACTGAATTGTTAATAGACCGGATAGCTCACAGTCCCCTATAGCAGGGGGCCAAGCTTTTTGACCCGAGGGTTGAATTCATGACTGTCTTTGTAATACAATAATAACAAATATCGCACCATTTTGTTTACACTTTTATAGCGCTGCGTGCAGCTAAGCGCTGCAGCGGCAGATGAGCAGCCAATCACGTTGCATTGCTGTCCGTAGTCGGAAACGTCGTGCTTAAAAAAGTGTGCAAGGTGTTTGGCGGGCCGGATTAAACTGGTCGTCGGGCCGTAGTTTGGCCCCTCCTGCCCCAACTTCATTTTAACAATTGAACGCTGGCGATCTTGATTGATATCGTGGCGAGCACAATGCAATCAGCGCAACTGACTTTGACGTTCATCGCAACAGGAGCTGCTTGCTTCCCATGGGGGCCATTGCTTTAAGTTGTCCGTCAAACAACAAATATGGGGGTCGATTGGTCGAGTGCATGTTGAGAATTGAAACTACGGTTTTCATAATCTGTCTTTGTCGCGACGAAAATGTAAAGCAGCAAAACTTTGCTGAATGTTCTGGCTGCTTTTATTCAAAACTTCTCTTGCCGCCTGATGTGTGGTCCGCGCAACTCTGCCTGCACCTTGCTCCTGCTTGTTACGGGTTAGTGCCTGTCCATCACGTGATCGGTCGAGCAGTGATTACGTTCTTAATTAAGGGAAGCGTCAAATGATTGACCAGCAATAAGAACTCTTCTGTTGTATTCAAACCGATAAAGACCGGCTCGCTCTCATTTGCTGGTTGGCGCCAAACACTGCATACAATTCACATTAGCGGGCGACTGTTTCCATGGAGCCGGGCGATCTGTGTGTTGTCATGCGTAGAACTTTGGCTAACGTCGATTCGGCGAGTGCACAAGATGCACTTTGATGCATTGGCGTTTGGGCGGATGCATTTCAAACTGATGTTCGACCAAACTTTTGTCCCCCCCCTTCTACTTCTGGGAGGGAAACATAACAACCATAAAACTGAAAGCACTGGTGTAGGAGGCGGGAGTTCAGGGGAGCAAGAGCACCCCCAAAAGTTTTGAATTGGTGAAAATCCGGGCAGAATGCCGTAAAATCCAGTTTATAGATTGGGGGGGTCGTACAGTTTATAGATTGGGGGGT
>JGI24158J21664_10008597_pt1 | contig 13594 bp, 9 predicted proteins | sample Ectturendosymbi3_FD_21664 | JGI IMG/M metagenome (IMG submission 21664) | reverse complement strand
AAAATACATACCAGCTATTCATTAAAGCTATCAGAAAGACCTAAAAGGTTAAGCAATTTTCATTTGCACTGATTTTTGTTAGAATGTGTTTTTCACAAGAATGGTCAATTTTGTCATATATTCTGCTTGGACAAGTCATAAAGCCCTGGTGGTGCTGTCAGTGATGTGTTCGAATCATATTTGTCTGCTTCGAGTCGGTAGTGCCCAATATTGTTTCAGCACTTCCGTTATCAGGTTACTTAGATCTAAGTATATATTTGGTGAAAGCAGTTTTTAAGCTTTCATTTTGGTTCTGTTTTTCACTCTCAGAGAATTCCACAACTCTAGCCTAACATTTCCTATCTCCTGTGTCACATGCCCAAACAAAAGACTCAAAGTAAAAATATGAGGCTGACTGCCATGATCATGATATGTAAATACTTCATTAAAACACGATGTATTGTAGCCTATATGCATGAAATTTCATGACAAATAGATGAGTGCGCAAAGTTGTAACAAAAACAAGCAGTGCATGACCTCCAATACCCATGCTGAGGAAAGGCAATGTAAAAAATTGATATAGTCATCAACATGATGCAATCGTCATTACTGCATTCTTCTGTGTCACAACACACAGCAAAAAACACAATTTTTGAATGTCTTGTGTGTTCACAAGACACAGCAAAAATAATGTCTGTTTCTCATGACACAAGTTTGGATGTCTGCTTGTTTCATTCCACCACTTGTATGAAATTCTGTTGTAAGAAGTAACGGACTTTTCACAGCAGATGATTATCTTGAACTTGTTGAGCTTTGTCTTATCTTGAAGAGGAAAACATTCCTTTCAAAAGACCAGAAGTCCAGAAAGCAAGATAGACAGGCAAGATGTTTTGTGGAAGTAAAATATTTTTGCTTGCAAGGATCTTATTTCTACCCGAAGGCACCATCACAACAAGAATGCAGCTGAATATTTATTTTGCATGTCACTCTAATTTACTCTGTGATGGTTTGCCAGCAGTTGTACTGTTGATGGGCTTACAATGAATGATTTACGACTTAGCGAAGATTTTCCGTTGTATCAGCATTAGGCTGTTGACAGCTCAGTTTCAAATAGTGCTGTCAAAGCATTCAGTCGCCATCTTTCGTATCTTACTTTAGAAATGGTTCCACTCTCATTATTTAGCTGCAAGTTAAATGATGTGGAGTAACTAGAATTGGTAGATTGCTTGTTAGCTCATAAGGCAAAAGAACCAACCCCTTTTCCTCAACGCCAAAATAGTACTGGGTATGGTAAGCCAAGCTTCCCAGAAAAATATTGACAGCTGCCATACTTTGGCACACTTGGTTATCTTTAGTCTCTTAAACAATGATCATTCGTTTCTGGTTGAAGATAAACTGGCCAGACCCACAAGTATATCTATCACAATGCTGCTGTCAAAATTGATGCCATTAACAATTTGAGAACCGGTCTACGATATATTCGTACTTCCAATTTCAGCCTAAAAAACAGCAGTTTTTGGATGCCTTACCAACGCCCTAGCTCCTCCGCCGATTGCTCCAGAGAGCTGTTCAAGGGCTCAAACGGATCGGCCAGTCTAGTAGATTGCACTCGAAAAAAAATTTTTTGGTTGGGGGGTGCGGATTTTATGTGACTGACGTCATAATTGAAATAGTTTTAGGGTCATGTTGCCTGGCCTAGGACCCAACCGCTAGGCCAAAGTGTTTCACTGAAGTTTTCATTGGAAACTAGGCTTGAGTCCCACGGGTCTTTTGAGCCTTTAATCGACTTTCTAGCGTTTCTGGTTCAAAAGTTACGATCTAAAATAAACAAATTAATTAACTAATTAGCTAATTAGTCTAATATTTTTACTAACTTACATCACCCGAAACCCCAGCAGGTCATCCAAAGTATCAAAAGAATTGGATTGTAGCCTAGTTTCCAGTAGAAACTTCAGCGAAATACTACCACCTAACGGTTGGCGCCCAGGGCCAGGCAAAGTGGGCCAAGGTGGCTTAAAAGTGCTCCACTTATGACGTCACTCACAAAAAACCCACACCCCCCAAGCAAAAAATTTTTTTTCGAGAAGACTTGCCCCGTCTTTTGAGACTTTTACCGGGTCTGTGGAGCATACCGGACCGGAGAAATTCCCCCGCAAAGCCACGTGCGTTTAGGCGTTTTTTTTCGAAAATCCCCGAAATCTAGCGGACGCCAAAGAGTTAATATGATAAATAACTGTACTGAACGTGGTGTTGAAACTTAGATCAGATGTGTTTACTGCAGCAAGGTCTTAGCAACGCTATCGAAATTTTGTGCAAGTGGTGGAACAAGACAGAAAAAGCATCCAAGCTTGCGTCAACCAAGAAGTAAGAAAATGACAGAAAATTGACATCTTTTTGGTGTTCCAAGTCTTGTGATGCAGAAGAAATACAATGACGCAGAAGAAATACAATAGTGACAATTGTATCGTGTTGATGATTATCAATTTTTTTATTGTCATCATGATCATTGGAGGTCTTGTCAGTGGTGTAGCCAACCCAAAACTTTGGGGGAGCAAATGTTTGACTTTAGGCAAACAACGTCACTTGTTTGAGACGCCGTTTCTTGTTGAACCTGGTGGACATCCAGAACGAACGTATCGTATAAGTTGCAGTATTAAAATACACAACTAAGTTGGCACAAACGCATAGACAGAAAAATCATTCTGGTCACCTGATCAAGTTATACCAATGTAACATGCTGTACATAAATTCCCACCTGTTTTTTGTGTATCTTTCAGCTATGGGACCAAGTTTAGTGCAAAAAGTTGATTGCAAAACAGGTAGCTGCTGTCAAACAATCAAGGGAGTGTGTTTCACGACCTGCAAGGTTACAGGGATGGGAAGCTGCCAGTCTTCAATGAGCTGCAAGCAGTTAACTCATTCATTCAACAACTGCTTTGGAGTGGTCCCTGAACCAGCAGGAGTAGCAGCTAAGAAAGCAGCTTCATTAAATGGAGACAGTCTTGTTGACCAAACTGGCAATTCCCAAGTGGCAGTAAAATCTTTGAAAAGGAACTTGAAAATTCATACATCCACAAGGGAAGCTTGCTGTCCATGCCACCGGGCTGATGGTGGTGATAGTCCACCATATGATTCATGTGTCGTTTCTGCAAATGTCCAAGTAAGTCAGTTAACATTGGCTGCAATTGTGAGGCACTTGGTTAATTGTTTTATGTAAACAAGTGCAACATGTTTCACTTCATTTCAATCATTTGTTGTGTCTGTAAAACATTGTTTCTGAGTGGTTCATTACTGGGACATCATTTGTGAATCACTTATATGATGTCAATTTTGTGTTGATTCCCAGCTTTGCACTGGTTAAACACAGTCTCATTAGATATTACCTACACATTGTTTGCAGAGCACTGAAGAACAGTCGGAAAAAGGTGCTTTATGTGAAGTGCACAAAAGAAGTTGCCCCTGTTCCAAGTATTTAATTCAAACAGAAGGGTTGGAGAAACTGCATTTGAAAAATGACTGCCCCATATTGGTGACTCCTGTGGAAAAACCGGATAGTTGTACAGAGCCTTTATTTAGAGTCCAAAGTGTAAAGTCTGGTTGTATTGAGGCAACTGATGCCATACAGAACTTGGCATTAAATAATTCTGATCTTGTCTTGAATGAATTGAATCAAGAGCAAGATGTAATTTTGCAAGGATTGAAAAATGAAGTTCATTCAACTGTGGAGTCTAATTCTAATGGAATTGGTGAGTTTAGCAGATTTATTTTCTGCCAACAGGACCTCTATGCTTTCATTTTTTGTGTGGTTGCACTGCTTTTTGGAAACATTTGTGAGTCAAAGCTGAGAAGAAGTTTCCTTAGTTTTAAAAAATGTAACCTACTAACCTTGTCTGGGACTTTCTAGATATGGACAAACCACAATGTGAAAATTTGGGATTTTCTGGTCTAAAATTGCAATTTCCCTTTAATTCTGAACTAGGAAAAGCTGTTTGAAATAGCTTTTATTTTTAAAGTAATGCATGAATTGCCTTGTTTCTCTGTAGAGACCATAAGTTGTGTCTTAACTCAACCTAAATAGCTGTGAGGACTGGCAAAATGCTAGTGGTTGTAACTATGTAACAACAGTGATGATATCGGGAATTTGTTTATTTATAACTATAAGGTCTCCATGAAAAAAGGTTCCCAAGGGGATATAACTGGTGTCAATGATATAATAGGAAATGAAATTTATGTCACTAAAAACATCTTGTGATGCGTTCCACAGATTATATTTGAATAGGAACCTTTGATGCGCTTTAGAGAAGTAAGCACTCTCCACAATGAGGATAAGCAAGGAACTGATTGGCAAATTTTAAAGTTTCCTCAGCCTACATTCTATTGCAATAAGATTTCAGTACTGAGGATGCGTAATTTTACGTGAAATCAATTTTCTATTAAAAAAATTTGCCTATTGATTCCTTGCTTGCCCCCATTGTGGAGAGTGCTTATTTGAATGTAGATATGTGCAAGTTTGAAACATGCAAAAAGATGAAAGCAGAGCCCATTCGGATGATACCTCAAACTTACAGAAACCTGGAGCTTTCAACTGCTTTTTAGTGCAATAGCTTTTATTTTTAAAATAAATCATACTGCCTTGTTTCTCATTGTGTCTTAACCTAATGAGTTGTGAAGACTGACAAAATAAGCTTTTGTGAACAGCACAATTAATTACCATAACTTTGGCCTGTGTTCTGATTTGCACTTATTTGAAACCTTCTGAGTTGTCCGTTTTCCAATTAGTTATTATTTTAAACTGTTGGATTTGCAGTTTTTCTGTGTGAAATGATCAGCAATTGATCACACTGCATCTCAAGCTGTGTTGTTTGAAGTTTTCAGGATGTTTGAAGAATTGTTTTGTGAAACACCCAATGTTTTTACCTGCCTCAGCCGCTCGAATGCACAAATAATTTTTACAGTAATTCTAAAGTTAAGGAAGATTTCAGCCCAACCCATAGGGAATTTTCATACCTGACTGGCGTGGCGGCTGGCTGATTAGATTTCGATTAGTTTCACCTCCCTTTTTAAGCTTAAATTTATTTGAAATGCTAGGGGACTGAATAGTTTTGGTTTTCTATGCTCATGCTTCTCATGCAGCGACCAGGGTTTCTATGCAACATTTCTTTGTAAACGGAGAGAGTTAGTCATGATCTTATTAACACACTCATTTGAAGTTATGTTTTTGCAGTAAATGAGATCCAATCTTTTCATGATCTACAATCGTCAGAGTCTTTCAAGCTGGAATTCCTCATCAAACAGTGGACCGACGTTTTGAAGAGCAACGAAATGAGGTGTCCGCCTGAAGGTGAGCAATGCAGTTGTGTTCGCAGATGCAAGATATCAAAAAAGGCTGTGAATAGAAAGAAATACTACTTGTTTATTTCGATATTTCTGTTGTTTCAGCAAAATAGGGATTTGTAAAACTACCACGGGAACTAGACCAGTGAACACCCAAGAGATCCGCTCTTGTATTTTGAAGGTATTAGTCCTTAAGGCTTATAGCTGAAGTCGGTAATACCAGCACTGATTCCTTTTCAGACAACGAGGCTAGCAGCTATTTTGTTTTGAGGATGATCTCTAAAATTTTATTAAAACAGAAAATCTGACCGTAATCCGGATATCTTTACTGCTGTTACAGTAGTGTTGGCTGATTATCTCACACATCGTGTATTTATGGAGATGTAATAATCAGATTGTTCTTTCCGTTGGGAAGTATTTTCCTCAACAAACTCCAAAATAAAACGCAGCGACAGCAGTATACGTGCAGCAGTGAAATGATTTTGGCAACATGTAATAAAGTCTGTAATTCAGACACATAATAAAGTCTGTAATTCAGACACATAATAAAGGTATCAGATCAGCTGATATAGTTATCACTTAATGGTCTAAAAAGCATTTGGTAAAAATACGTTTTTGAGGACAAGACTTGTTCTTTCTGGTCGTTTGTCACTGGCTCCGAAACTACCAGAAAACTTCATAGGTTGTTATCCACGTCGCGTGAGTGAATTGGGTTTTTGCTTGAGGGTACACGACAAATTAAAAACGTAGCATCCGTTAGTCAAAGAAGTTATGGCAACCCTGATTTAAAACTTTGTGTGTAATCATCCGAGATAAACTTACAGCTTCATGTTCGCTATTCATAAACGCTCAGAACAATAACAGCCGCAAAGCAGGTCAGGAAGTCATGACATCACGTCACAATCGACTTCTAGGTTATAAAAAACTAAGTTAACCTGCTCGAACTCATCCCCGAGACTTTGCCTCATGCGAATGATCTGTTTCATGATAATTCGTGAGAGCTTGTGGTTGTTTTTGCGTAGGATGTTCGGTTCCAACACCTCAAGTGCTCTTCACTCATCGCAGCATGCGAACCAAGTCAAACATGACATTGCGAAATTATTCGACAATCAGTGTTCTAGTTTAGGAAAATACGTAGGAAGGTTCCTTCCTGTGGTTGTGTAAGGCCACTTCCCAGAAGTTAATGAATGGTTTTGTGGCACATTTCCCTATAGGACGAAGCAAAGTATTGAGTTAGTTTTTATAATTATGAACTTACGCCGGATGTTTAGTCGCCATGATAACACTTGTGATGTCATCAACTGACGTAACTTGGGACGGCTTCACTGCTATTAACTTTTTGCTTCGCGACATCTTCAGAAATAAATACAAATGTATTGCAATCAGGTGCGGGTTAAATTTCTATTGCCTCTTTATGAACCACGTTGTGCGTGTCACTATGTCAGGATGTTAAAAAAGTTCTCAGGCGATCATGTAATGAAGTGTTGGTGTTCGGAAAAATGTTGTACTATTTCAGGCAAGTTGAAATGTTTGTGCGCAGTTCACGTCACGTCACCACTTGTGATTTCCAACGCCTTCTGTTTTTTACTTTTCACTGTTTAAAAAGTGGCTTAGTTTCGTAAGTCAGGTGCTGAAAGGTGCAGTAGTGCTGGGATGAGTCATATGGCTCTCGAGAAAATGCGTGCTGCATGCTATCTACATTTACTAAAGCATTGTTGATTGCAGCGTTTTGCGTTAGGGATATTTGACCTATGAGTTGTTTTTCGTGATTGCGTATGTGTCGACCTGAAGTTTCAAATGACTTTCTGAAAAGTTTTGGCTGAGATCTTTGAAATTTAATAAAATCTATCGAAAGGGTCTCTTCGACTTCAGGCGTTGGAACTAATATTGCTACGCAAGCAGCTCACCAACATGTTTGAATATTTGTCGAACAAACCGAGTGAATCCGGTCGGTTTACACGTTGGTATTACAACAGCGGTTTAACAATCACAAATTTATATGAAATCATTGGATTTTTCGTAAACACTGTTTTCAGTGTCAGCATTTAGATTATTTGAAGGGCACACGTTGAACTGCGATACAAGCAAATGTTGTGACATACGTCATTGCACGTGACTGATCAAGTCACTTAACGAGATCGCATTGTTTGTGTCAATGTGAAATCAGTTATAAATGGATAAGATGTGGTTAAATTTGATGGGCTGTAATTGGCGCAGACCGAGTTTTGAAAAACTGTAGTTTTAAGTTAATGCAAGTTTACTGTAAGCGCGGTTTGGGACCAAAAGAATTGACATGAACTAAAGTTTCAGGAATGTGACTCACATTTTAAGAACTATATATGTGACCGATGAGTGTTTGGAGGCTTTCGAAAGGCCATAGTTCGTAAGACAAGCTGCAGGAAAAGGTTTGAAGCACGGTCTGCATCACTTTCTGCTGGTCTCTTGTTTTTGACAATGCGTTCATGCTCTAGACTAGGGTTTCCCAAACTTCGTGGGCCAGAGACCCCTATTTGTAAATCTTTTTTCTCGGAGCCCAATCTTATGCCTCATCAATTTTTCTGACCAACCAACGAGGAAGGATGCCACAAACCTCAAGTCGCACTAAATCATGTTTATGAACAACACTTATAGCATCAATGTGATGAATGAGGTTGCTTTTTATTGCACAATTGATCAATTCTCGGAGCAATTTGTGACAAGCAAACCTGTAAGTCAAGACTCGATGGCAAGTCTGGACCTGTATTTTGTCTTCATAGTAATAAGAGCTGAAAATGCTGCCTCACACATGTAGATTGCAGTAGCCGCAAAAGGTAATAAAATTTTAACTGCCTTTTTGAGAGCAATGCATATTCGTCCACAACACTTCAACCAAACAGATGCAAGAGCTTTTTGATTCAAACTAAAGTTCGATCAGATGACAATTCACCAAATTCTTCTTCACGTCCTGTAAGATCAGTTTTTGCCACAACAAAGGGGTTTAGAACCCAATCAAAATTATTGTATGTCACGTTTAAAAGTTACTTTGTAAAATGCTCAGAAGGCAACTCGAATGTTGTTGAATGTCAGAAAACCAATTCTGTATTAATTTTAGCAATGTATTCACACAGAACCCAAAACATATCCACAACATCACTATCCTAGTTTTCCACATGTTGAGTTTCTTCGTGAATGCTGTTATTTTGTTTTGACGAAGTAACATGTTGTTGACGTCTCGTCCCTGAAGTGACAAGTTTAGTTGTCGGAGAAGGTCAAACATATCTGTCCTGTCAGGTATGCAAGCTTCCCAAGACCAATTTCATCAGCTAATGAAGCTAGGTCTGCATTGTGCTGTAGAAGGAAAATTGGAAAGCTCCTCTCAGACACACGTTCTACAACTTTTCCTCGCGACAGCCATCGAACTTCTGTGTGGAGCAAAAGGCTTCCAATGTTCCGGACCTCGTTCATCGCAAAGTTTCGAGAACATTCGAGACTGGAGTGGGCGAACCTTGATAGGGTTTTGACACATAAGACTAGACTTCAGACAAAGATCGTCTCAAATGTTTCGCGACAAGCACTTCGCGATGAATCATGCAGTGTGTGTTTGTATAATGCTTGGTACTTTTTCTCTGATACGAGCTACAGACCCCGGAGTGCTTGCCAGCCATTGAAGCGGCACCGTCGGTACATGTATCCACATATGGCTCCCACGACAGTTCTGATTGTGAAACTAAATCACTAGTTCGTTAAACGTCTAAACCGGTTGAAAGGGTGTACGCAAGAGGGGGGTTTGGGTTAAAAACAAGCCCTGAGCTTGATATTTTACCAAAACTTTATTACCTGCGCAAAGGAGATTAATCGTTTTCGCATACTTTTTGCTTGTTAATTTGTCGACTTGGTGCACATACCACGGACTGAATTTGAATGCAAATTTCAAGGAACATTGTAAATAGGCGAAAAAGTAGTAATTAGGTTTTGGTGGGAATCTGGGTTATCGTCTGCATTCAGGAACCATCTCAGCACTTTGGCAGACCTTCACTACACATGACAAGTTTGTGTTCAGCGATAGTTCACATATCCGAAACAGTTGTCTTTTTGTCTGCTAAGGCTGATCAGCGCATGCGCTGACCGCATTGGCTACACTACCAATTTCTGTAGCGTGGTAAAACTGCTGTACGAGTTCAAAAACAACAGTTGTTAACATAGAAACATTCAGGTATTTGATAATGTCTTAGCAGGGAAGGAAAACTAAAAGTTTGCTAAAATCGGAAGTTTTCTTCAGTACTTTATAAGCATTCTCAGTTTGTGTGCAGTTTAGCAAGATTGTTTTACTCGCGTTTTAACGCGCAGCCTGATATTTTTGCAAATATGAACTGCTGTGCCGTAGCGTTGATTGTATTTTCCTCCGATATATTAACTTGGAGCGCTGATAGTTTATATTCAGTGCAATGCCACATGAATTAAGGGGGAGTGTGTGTGGAAGAATATGCATAATATGTCAACAAACTTCGCCAAAACGTTCGTTTGGAAACATGAATATAACGTCAAATTGAGTCTTTGCAAACAACGCACACCAAATACAAATGACCAACACATGCCACTGAATCAATCCTACCATTAAAATTTTCTGCGTACGCCACTGATCTGCATTAGATTATGTTACATAATCTATCATTTCTCCACCCTAACAATATCGCACATAGACCAACAGTTGTGCTTTGCTGGCAATGTCCATACTTTAATCCAGTTGGATTGCAAAATAAGTTTGTTCAGTCCCTCGAGCAGCTGTACTTATGTCATTTGAAATTTCATCTATTCTTCATGAAATCGTGTTGTTTGACAAAGGAATTCTTTAACCTTTTCTGCACATTCGCCTCAAACTGCTTCGCACATGTCAGTTGCTGCTGGAAGAATTAAATTTTCGGTAATTGTGTCACCGTTCTTGGCTCAAGTCACTCTTAGCGCCACTAAATAAGATGCTTTCGTTGATTCTTGGTATGACACCAAAGATTTTGTAAAAGCTTTTTCCTGCTTCAAATATTCTTTCTTTGGGTAACTCAGGATGTTGAGTCATGAAATGCCGCTTCAATCTGGCTGGTTTCATACCTTCATTTGACAGTGGTTTGTAACACTGTAACATACAAAACATTGACGCTTAGCCACATCAGAGAGACATTGAAGAAAGCCGAGCTTGATATACTGTTCATCGTATGTTCGTACTTCTTGTCTAACCAGGGGCGTATGGAGGTTACACGGCGCCCGGGGCAAGAAGCAAGTTTGGCGCCCCCATGTTCGAAACTGAGGTCTTATGGAAGCAAATTCACTGTATTCAAGAAAGTTTTTGTGACATTGTTGGGCTTTGTGGGACTTTTTTCAGCGCCCCCAGCAGACATTTGGCGCCCGGGGAATTGTGCCCCTCTTATCCCTCCGTCGTTACGCTCCTGACTATAACACTGAAATTAAGTTAAGCAAACTCAGAACTAATTCAATCATGCAGTATAATCAAACAGTTAAATTATCCGATAACTTCGCTTCTTTTCACGCCTCTTTCTCGCAACAAACTCTTCACTTATTAAATCTTCGCTTCACTAACTTTTGCGCGCGCGAAATGGCTGGAACCTCTGGCGCCACGCTTAGTGGTTTTTCACTAGATCTAGTGATTTTTAGATTGACCTGGTGGTCTAGCGATGTTTTGCAAATACTCGTGTGTGTTTGAAGAAGATCGGTTGTCTTTTTTTTTATAACTTTTCAGCCCTTTAATCACGTAAATTGTTCTTTGAACAAGTGTTCCTCATTGTTGTCACTTCTGTGCTGTTTGCAGTAGAAATAATTAAATGTTACGTTGATAGATGTAAAATGCTCTACAAGTGGTGTCGTTTTCTTGAAACAAGCCTGAAGATTGTTGGTATGAGAATTTCCAGGCTTCAGCTTGATCTATTTTAACAAACGTGCAAATGATGTGAAGGTGTTTCGGTGATAAAGTAAATAACTGCGAACTTCGACACAAGTTTTAAATCTAGTGATAGTGACTTTTTGTGAATCTAGTGATTTTTGCAGAGAAGCATGTGACATTACTGCCTGAAATGGTCTTAGCAAAGCGATCAATTATGTCACAGACGCTAAATGCGAAATTCGTTATGAAACAACTTTTTCGACTGCAGTTGTTGAGGTGGCGCCACAACAATGATGTTCGGTTGCAGATGCTTACGAACTCACCTTGGTTACGAATCACTACCTCAATTATCTGTGACACTGGGCTTACATTGCAATGTATATGTATGACACTTTTTGTCATCGTCACGGACTGCAGTTTCGAAAACCCTGCACTAGATTGATGTTCTTGACATTTAGTTTCAGATGAGATCCGCTCAGTGGTTGGTCAGACTCGTCTCCTGCTTGATGAACGCTTCACGCAGTTCCAGAAGTTGATAGATCGAGCCTCGTGCAAGGTGTATGGTGACGTTGATGACCGACCTGTGCTTGTGTCAGACCTGCAAGGTTTCTGGGACATGGTTTTGTACCAAGTGAGCCGGTTTTGCCACGATATGAATGTTTTTTTTTGTTCTATCACGTGCTTAAATACGTCAGTATAGGTTTAGTTTGTCGAAGTCTGTGCTTTTAAGACATGCAACAATTGCCTTAATTTGTGAAAGATACATTTTAAAAATCCAATTAAAGTGACAAAATTGCACGTGATGTACGGTAGTGTTAAACAGATGAAGTGAAGTGTTAAATTAAAAATGCATTGCCTGCTTTAAACTGTTCGTGAAACTGCAACAAAAGTGATGCAACCACGTCCTGTGAACTAACGTGTTTCCCGGATAATAAGACCTATCGTGATTTTTGAGGATGATTTAATCCAGGGATCTCCAAACTACGGCCCTCGAAGCCATTTTGCCAATGATGAAAAAATAGTATACAGTACTTCCGGAAAATTTTTGAATTGGTAGAATATAACATCCCGCAACAATCTCATTGCGTAAGACGTCCGGCCCTTGACATGTTATGTATTGTGGCCCTCGGACAAAAAAGTTCGGGGACTCCTGATTTAATCTGAGCCTACCCTTAAAATAAGCCCGAGTTGACTGGTAACGACAAAACTTTCGCTAATATCAGCCAGTAAATTGTGTTAACGAGTTTCTGAATAAAAAACATGTTAATGATAAGTAAATGTAGATAGTTTTTCGTACCTTCTGTTTATTTAGAAACCTCTTAACTTCATTTTTTGATATCAAAATAAGACATCCCCCGAAAATAAGCCCTGTTGCAACCACTCTGCTGGCGTTGCGCTGAAATGCGTGGTTCACCACGAACGGAATGTGATCAAGAGTAACACCCATATATATGTGGCGCGTCCAAGCAATAATAGAGTGATTGCAGCGCATGTTTCTATATTGTTGCTTGCTGCCACAGTGTGAAGCTTTGCGCACATGCCGCTTGGGCTTTCCGATCGCAACAGCTCTAGTGTAAATTTCGGAGTGAAAATTAATATAAGCCCTGTCTTATTTTCGGGAAACACGGTGTGATGTATTGTCGCGTAACAAGCGAACAGACAGCCTTGGAGTGGAAGAGCTGCTTGCCGGTTGATGCTGAGTCGCTCATGCGGTGAAGGACCAGTCATGCGTGGGAGGGTGAACACAATCAGTGCTGCTGCGGGTCACGGGTTGTGTTCAACCTCCTCTTCATGGAAACGATCAGCACCAAGCTTTCCAGTCTATGGAAAACTCTTGTAGTGGTGTTTGCCGCTATTCTGCCTGGTGTAGCTTTTCGCAGAAATATCGAAGCGTAGCTGCTGCGGCGCATGGTCTCTGTACTCAGCGGCAGCAAAGGCTCATATTGGATCTCGCCTGAAACGGAAATAAACCGGCAACCAATTAAGGACCATGTTTCGCACGGAACGAAGCAACGACGAACCTGTTTCGTGATGTCCAGCTCAGCGCTGGCGAGTAATAAATCGCCAAACTTCTTGTTGTCATAAAATGAAACACTGTAGTCCCGCCTTAAAACATGGCTTATTGCAGTTTGCTTATTACATGTGGTCACTGAGCGACCCAGGACCAGTGTGCCGAACGTGACCTGCTATTAAAACCACTCGTTAGGCGCGGTATTGACTGCGCGATTCACCACGAACAGGAAGTGGACTAGGAATAGCACATATATATAAGTGGCGCGAACAAGCAACAGCAGAGTGATCTCGTCGGGTAATCTCTAACAACGCTTGTGAACCTGGTCAACAGTTGACTGTACTTGCTAATGGTGACACGGTCGGGTGATCTCTATTGCTGCTTGCTGCCACATTGCGAAG
>JGI24158J21664_10008596_pt1 | contig 13594 bp, 13 predicted proteins | sample Ectturendosymbi3_FD_21664 | JGI IMG/M metagenome (IMG submission 21664) | reverse complement strand
GGCCAAAGCATAACATCCTCGACAGTGAAATCACTATCGGAAGCTTCCTTTGGCCTAATGGGTTGAGGCGAAGTAAAATAAAAATGGTGGAGATGCGGGCCACGTCATGGTGGAAGATGTGGGTTCGAAGCGATGACATGCAGGTAGCATATAATCTTCGATACGTAGGCTTCGTCTCGTGAACGACTTCCGTAGGGAAGGGAGTTATGTAAGCGCCCTGCAGAGCAGCGCTTACATTGAGAGCGCAAGCAGAAGCGCATACCCGACCAAAGCATAACATCCTCGATAGTGAAATCACTATCGGAAGCTTCCTTTGGCCTAATGGGTTGAGGCGAAGTAAAATAAAAGATTCTGGAGCATGCACGTCCAGAGTTTTGACTTTTCGAACGTCATAAAAGACTGAGGACAGACTCACAAACCTAAAAGAGGACAGACAGAAAAATGCATATGAAAAACTGAAGGAAAATGATTTTATACAAAACTATTACACCAATATACTATTGGAAAATCCTAAAAGATTTCTTTGGATCGGAGTTGGAAAATTTTGGAAGTTAGAAGTCGGACATTTTACCTCCGACTGCGCAACCCTGATTGCAACTGGAGTTTCCCACGACGTTTGTTGCTGAGCAAGATATCAACCAAGTGCTGCACATGCGTAATAAAAACCGCAATCGTCTTGACGTGAAGACCGGTGGAAACGCCATACGACTTAAGCTGACCAACTTGCAACCTGCTTTAAAAAAACTTACAGATAAAAAGTCAGGGGCGAGGTTCGCAGTATTTGGTACCAATTGTTTACGGAAATGAACATTTTTTCTACAAATGCAATTGCATTCGTTTTTTGTGCTAACTACATTGCCCGTTTATTTCATTAGCATTGAAATATTTTGGAATTAAAGTAATATTTTAGCCAACACTAAAATCACAAGTTGGGGGCGATTTTTAAGCAAAGTTCCTGTAAGGGGGCCATTGAACAAAAAAGGGTGAAGACCAGTGGTTTACATGAACGCTGTAACGCCTGTTACTAGCGTAGATATTTTGATGAACTTGTACAAACAGTATTCACACACTCAGTATTCATTTAACACATTAGCTTGATGTAAAAAATCGTCATTATCTACGCCATTGCAACGGAAAAGGGTCTTTTTTGGGGAAGGGTTTGCCTGGGACGCACGGGCAATTTCAATCTTTGCAGAGACAAGGTCGTGCCACAGTTGACTGAACAGGATGGCGTCATCATAAGCGAACACTTCTTAAATAAGCTGTGAGGCGGTGAAAACGGATTTTGCCTGCGACGCTGGAATGGCATGCTCCAACCCTGCCCCTCCTTAGTTACGCCACTGGCTCTCTAATAAGCCAAACTCCAGTTCCTGCTCCTAAATTTTAAGACTGAGCTCCGGCTCCAGGCAAAATGCCCAGCCCTGGTTCACTCGTGTCGACTTAACTCAAGAATACACTTATTGATATTGCGAGCTGGCTGATGAAATGCTACTGATTCTCATATCACTTCGGGGCCACCGGTTGGGCAGCCTTGGTCTGTGTGCTTATTATGTAGTTTTGTTTTAACGCGATATTCTGTTTTAACTCGGGTAACGATAATTCTGATGCGGGCCATACTGAATGTCCACAAAATGCAGCCCGCGTGCCTAAGTTTTCTCACCCCTGGTTTAAACACTGAAACTACTTCTCGTACTGTGCCTGAGGCGATAAAAGATACAGAAATCCGGTTGGCTACAATAAATCACAGAACTTTTCAACTTTAGTTCATCATCTCTTTCTTGTTTTTGTGCTGTTTGTAATTTTGAAACCTACGTGACTTAAACCTTGCGAAATGTAGGTTTTGAGCATTAACGCAAGTTCGGTGCTATTTCTGCCTAGTGAAATCGCTGAGCATCTGACTTGTGCTTTTTATTTAATAATCTCTAGTCGTATGAGACAAGAGTCTGGGGGTAGTTACACCCCTGGAGCTGCGAAATTTCTCCAAACAAGGCGATTTACGAATACCATTTGTTGAGCAAACAATCTGTTTTTCAACGTGGAAATTCGGTGGGCTCCTTAATGTTTCTTGGTAATATCCCCCTTCCAAAAACTTTTATCACCTTCTTTCTTCATTTTTAGGGAAACTTGCCCAAAGTTCAGGCGATACAAATCCATTTGATACAAAAAAACTGTCACAGCCAGCATCAGATACAGAACCGTCGCCAGAAAGTTTTCAATAGGGGGTTTTGCGTTTGTGCGGGGGGGGCTTGATATTATAAAATTAAACAAAATTCCTCCTATTTATAGTGTTTCACGTTTCAGTTTGGGGGCGTGTGGAGCTTTGTTTGGGGGAATAAGCCCACCAAAGCCCCCCGTGGCCACGGGACCGATCAGGTACAGAATGCACCTGCACCTCTGTGCCAGAACAAGAAGCCCCGCCAATGCAACAGATAAATTTATATACAAAACGACTGGGTCGATACGATACAAACAATCCACACACATACACACCGGAGTATCGCTCAAACAACTTTGGCAAATGAACTATGACGAATCAGGCGCGATGCAAGTTACAAGACACGATGATACGCGGGTGTCAAGAGTTGAGCGCTTACGCAACGAACAGGTCAGGGAATAGTCAGGGCATTTCCACTACCCCTCGTTCGCGAAACAACCAGCGGCGATTTCAGGGCTTGGGAGGACTTCTTACCCCAAAACAAGCATCGTACCCCTTAATGGTACCTTTTTTAATAAGTACGCCCTTTCGCAACCTCTCACCTTTCGAAACACAACATACTGCAGCCGGAATAGACCAATTCTCGACGGCATACCCCTGACGACTGCACCCCTGGATTCGCCGCCGGTGTCAATTTATGGTGTTGGATCGGATACTTCTCCGGTGGAGATGGATAAGTACAGGTCAGGAATGACTTGTGAGATGAAACATGANAGTACAGAAGGTACACATGACGCACACAAGAATGCAATTAGTGCAAGATCGAAAGCTTGTGGGAAGANAACGAGGCACCAGACAGCGATTATGACGACAGAAGACAAGATCAATGAAGAAAAAGTAAATACTGTGGAAAAAATGATACGAGGTGGAAACTTTTTTTCCCGAAGGTAACCTACTTAAGACGCACTGGGGCAATAAACAACTTACCAGATATAAGAGACAATATCAGGAGCAATGTTCAGTTTGCTACGGTTGCTGCGTTACGCTTCATCCCAGATCAAGAGGTTGCGAACAGGTTTCTTTAATCAAAGCCGTGCTTGAAATTTCGCATAAATCGTGAAACAAAACACGACCCAAAAAATAGACTTGAAAAAGTGGAACATCGACTTTGTACAAAGGTACCGAATTGCAGAGCCAGATACTTTATGCAGTTAGCAGGCACTTCCCGCTGAAGAAAAACGGGGTTGAACGGCGACCCAAGGTGAACGACAGCAGTCCTTTGGAATGCAAGAAGCCACAAACTAGGACGTGGCGAGCAGCAGCTGATTTAAAGACAATAACCGGGTAAAACAAATCACACTGAATGGTAACAGACTGTTCGAGAGTGAACCGTACCAGTTTGCCTGATAAAGCTCATGCAACAAAGAACGTTTCGGAAATCAGATCGATGGGGCATTTCACAGAAGTTTTTGGCAGAGGGGATGGTCCCCTCTATTGTTGGCCCCTCCAAGTGGAAATTGACGATGCCTTTTCTTTTGTCAGTCCATGTGACTGGGTGGATGCCCCTCGCTCTTTTGCTTTGCCCCCCAGAATCCAAAACCTGGCGGTGCGACAAGCCTGGCAATTCACTGGGTTACACACGAAGTTTGAATGTGGCCTGAAGTGGTAACAACTAACAATTAAAATCAGCTTTCCGATCAACAACACTTTTCTGGAGGGCCTATCCAGATTACCGTGGTGCAAACGAGAGGTTTACATGTCAAGTACGTGCACTCAAAACAATAATGAAATTGTTTTTTATACAAAAAAATGTCATCTCACGATTGCCACCGCAGATCAAAGTCAAGTTGACATCATTCAGCGCAGGGGATTTCCAACCAGTGATGGAGTAAATTACTCGCATCAAGTTCAAGCATTTATCTACTGTGAAGTCTAATTACGGTAGACACCGTTCCATCATTTCTATTATCAGGCACATATCTATTGCTACTAACCATATCTGTACCTTGCCACACGACATTACCTCAGAAATTCTCAAGCACTAAATCGAAATAACACCATAATACCCAATGTAGTGCAGTGTTACGTGGAATGATCACAAGGTTTGCAAAATAAGTTGGAAACCCTGCATACGAACAACAGCGAGATAATCGTGCTTTGTTGCTGGTTAAACAACAGTTTAAAGGTATTCATGGAACTTACGGATTCAATTACATTTCTCAAACAAATTACTGCGACTCTCGAAAAAGTTCAACCCCATCTAGATTACAATTTCATTCCAAAAGTGTAATTTAAATATAACTTCAATTGACTCCATCACTGTATACCACCAAACACTGGTTGAACTGTACTGCATCAAACGGGGGAGTTACATCAACCATCTTTGTTGTAACTGGGTGAGTTACATCAACCATCTTTCAACAACCGTTACACTATGCGACCCAAACCGCATGGCGACGTTTCAAAATACAAAAGGGCGCAACGACACAAACATCGATCTATGATTAACGAAACAAATTAAACAAAAAAACGGTCAAGTCAGCAGTGACGACGAGCGGACGAATGGACAAAGAAAATACAAAAGCAAGAAAGGGAGCGCAATTTCACCAGTCACAACAAATTGTGTGTTTTCGATAATAATTTGCGTTAAACCCTGAACATCATTTGCGAAAAAAACTAGTCACTATCATCAAACTTGAGAGCAGACGCAGTCAGAGAGAAATAATTTGCGTAAAAATTCCACTATTTAAACTGCTGCGCAATGCGCGCAGCGCCCGACTGCTCCGTGTGCACTTGTCCATGCGAGTCTGCGATGGACGTGGCGAGTTGAAGGAAAATCATTGGAAGCGTAGGAGATTGTGAGCTCATCTTAAATCCGAACAACGCTCCACTGCACGTGCTCCGAACTGGAAAGATCAGTTTTTCGCAGGGATTCTTTGTGTGCAGCGTCTGCGCTGCAAGCGCTGAACTACACGCTCCTTTACAATGGGGCTAGCAAGACACATGCAGTCTGACACGTCAGCGCTCTATCTGTCTTGTGACGGGTTGCCTCAGGGACAGAACAGAACCAGATGAGACGATCGGTAAGTTATTGTCACGATGGAAAGAAATGAGGTGCCCGACGCTGGCAAACTGGCGATCTTTCGTTCGAACCTAAAACAGATTGAATATATTTCAGCCCTTTCAGGAAACAAAAGCCAACTTGGAGGTGAAAAAACAAGGTTTCAAGTGTTTGAATGGGTCTGCAAGGCATACCGTGGCTGAAACATCTATTTGTCAATGGGAGCACGGGGCCTTAACGTGTTGCACTTATTGCCCGCTTTCAAAAGCCTGTTCATGCTACGGAATACTTTTGCTTCTGCAGCTGCTGGGACCATCTTTACTCCATGGCGAGCCAATGTAGGCTTTACATTTTTTGAAGATCAAGTCTTACTGAAGTTACCTTATTATTACCATGATTAACGTTCGTTTTTAACTGCTGTTCAGCTTGTAATAAATTAGGCTAAACAATGTTACGTGACTAATATCAGGTTAATGACCACTTTTCAAATTACTTTAGTGCAAAACTCCTTAACTTTCTATCATGAGTAGTTTTATACTTTTACTTAAGTAACTTGTATGGCAACTTTAATCACCGCATAAGGACAAGGCGAGTCGCATACCGGTTTTCAACTGCCTTACGTCTAGTTACTTGTTTCAGAGGTAATAACTGTCCGGCTTGCCGGTTGGATATCCGGCAGGATAGAAGTTTTCAACCGAATACTGACATCCAAAAACTGCTTTTAAGCGAGAATGGATACGGATATCCGATCCGAAAAGCTTTACTCAATATTTTGAGCTTCAAGGCTGTGAAATAATTTTTTTTCACTTGACCTCTTGTAGTATGTTGTACAATGCACATCATTTATTTATTGTCTTTGGAACCATCTTTTTTGGATAGTTTTCGACTACGGATCGTATGATTTCAACGCAAGTAGGATTCGGATCGGATGCCATTTTTAGAAAAACAGGATAAGCTCGGATAGTAAAAACCACTATCCGATCATCTCTGCTTTGTTTAATCGGCACCAAAACCTTATGCCATGTTTCTTTTGTAGCATGATCACTTAAATACCAGAAACCATCGTCAAGGGCGATCTGATGTTGAAGAAGCGACGTCCAAACAAAATCGGATCGTAACTAAATGATTGACATCATCAAGGTTGCTTCCGTTCCATGAACGTGGAAAACTCAGCGACCCGGCTCCCATCAACTTGGTAAGGCGAACAGACAAAAAAGGAACTCACGGCTTTAACGCCCTGCGGAAAAACAGACAACTGCAATGCAAACTCTTTCATACCACCCCATGAGGATCGACCAGAAGCAGATGCTTGTACTGTCCGTCCTGCAACCCGCTCAGAACAAATTGCCCTTTCGTGGTGGAAGACTCGCGCACCAAAAAATCGCCGTCGCGCTTCAGCAGCTCCTCCGCCTCCTTGCGCGAAACACTGCCGTGAAACCAAGGCTCGCCCTGCAGTGCGTTCGTCGCGACAGTGTTCGGTGTTGCAGGATGAGCGGAATTGGCGAATGGACCTGAACAAGGTTTGAAAACACAACATGGGACGTCCGGCTGATTGACAAAGCCACTGAGCGCAACGGAAAACAAATCAAAGGCGGGAAGGCCAATTCGTGCGTATCGCGAAATAAAAAACTTCATTGGCATGTTTGCCGTTCGAAAATTATAATTGTTGCTGTCAGTACCGGTTAAAAATAACCACTTATCAAAAGCTATCCCAGAGATCTCGAATCAAATGCTGATGTTACAAGAAAAACTCAACACTCGAAAAATTACGGGTCTGCTGATTTAGAAAGAGTAGACGGCAAACTTTTCTGCAGAAAAGTGAGTTTTCAGCACTTTTATCATAAATCAGGTATTTTACCATTGGAGCAATCGAATTTCTACCACTGTCCGGGCAAAAAGAAACAAGGCAGCAAAAGCCAGAAGATTTCTGTTTTTCTGCGTGCAAGACGTGGCCGAACATAGCGCAGTTTTGAGACTTGGCGGGCGCTTAAATGACATCGAAGAAGTTTTTTGCCTGTTTAAAAAACTGTGGCGTTTTCGGAGTTCGGTGACATATGCCCGAGACTAACAAACAGCATCCAATACTTGAACTAAAACTATGCGGTTTTGCCTTCTCACGAAAGGCGACCTGCATTCCCACAATGCAGACAGAGGATTTCTCCAATACAATCAATGAGCTTGCTTGATGCTCAAACTGAATCGAAAAATCTAACGTTAAGCTCGTTGGTAAAATCTAAGTTAACAAATGCATTTGAATGGGGTGCTAGCGTTTGAAAGCAGGTCAACGAACACTTTGCGATTAACCATCAATATACAGGTAGCATGATCATTACTGCAAAAGTGTCTATCATCGTGCTGGTAAAGGTTGGCCTGGCCAACAGCGATTAAGCACTTCAGGAAATAAATGCCACCACAAGCGTAAGGCAATTCCTATATCCTGTCGAGAAAGACACACGCCTTGCGCAGCGTGACATGAATCAACTTAATGCAGAAAAGCACCTCTCGAAGGCCAACTATAGCGCGTTGTCACGCATGCCGACCGCAGCTCTGGTTGCAAACAGGACGCACACGGCNTGCATTCAGCAAATGCNAACGTACGNCAANTGATCTTTAACGATTTCCAATACTGCTACCAGCTGAACGGTGATTACTTACGCATATCAAACGCATCTATCGAAGGCCTTTTCTGATTGGTGGGTTGATCATCACGAGACACTCCGATCGCCGCGGCAATGGCCAGNGCACCCCCGACTCCAGCACTAACCTCTGCAACGAAAAGGGACATNCGGTGATCGGGATGCTTTGACCGAAAAGAAAGGTCGGTGGATAGATTAGTAAAGAATGGATAAAAGGATAATCGTCCTTGAAGGGAGGTCGACGATAAACGTCCTTGAAGGAGGTCGACGAACTTTAATCGCTTTACGCTTTATGCCAATGGGCCTATTTAACTTCATGTTATGTTCTACACCGGTGCTGCTTTGATGAAGTGAGCTGCTGCGGATGTGAATCTGCTCAATAAAATTTGCAAACAAAAGCCCGATGGCGTGTGCTAACCAGCAGTCAACAGTTTTCCAGCCTACCATTCGTGGTTTAAGCCAAGCGCGCTTTGACAGAACTTAGCGCAATCTGCAGGAAAATCGTTCAGCCGTAACATGTTACGCGCGAACGACAACGGAATGCGGCAGCATCAAGTTCTCGCGGCTATATCAAGCTTACTTGCTCTGGCACTGTGACAGACACAAGGAGGTACCGAACAAAAGTCTCGATACTGAATGAAAATTACTTCAGAACTGTGACGGATCACCTTCGCACAGAGCGTTATTTTATGAGCCTGGGAGCTTGCTGCAAGTGACCCTAGCCAGGGTTGCGTTTCGCTGCAAGTTTTTGTGTGATATTCATCGATTGACAATCACGCTGATTTTGAACACGATGTGCTGGAAATTGAACACAAGACTTCCAACAACACAGCGTGCCACAACGTAACCTGTGCTAAAAATTTCTATGCAACCCACATTCAGGTAGTAAGATGCGAGGTAAGAATTCTGAATGTAAACAAGAAAATCAACAAGCCGTGATTTGAACCGCTCGTATTTTGAATTACGAGAGTTGGGCGAAACTACAATAATAAAAATAATCACGTCTGTTTCTCGAACGAGTTATGCGACTTTTCTCCCAAGACCGTTTTGCTGTATACAAGCAAGCTCAGACAACACATCACACACAAGAAACGACCAAACCCAGCTTACGTTTGTTGGGAGAAGTAGGTGGGGATGCAAGATCGATAAGATTTGAAGGGTTGCAAGACTGGTGAGACCGCGCGGGGCCTGGTGACGGCGCCTGTAATGCAACGGCAGACGTGCAAAATAACGACATAAATCTGTTACGATGCAGACTACCAAGAACACTGACGCCGCGAGCGAAAACGCAGCTGCAGGTCGTCATCAGTCGTTGATACTCTACCATGCGGTAAGCTTGCTGCGCAAAGCTGCCCTGCAATTCCCGAAAAGATTCACGATTTCACAAAAGGAAGTGCACGACGCTACCTCGTGTGACACGACGCTGGTGTTGACATAGTTGTGGTCTTCAAAGTTTCTCTGGTTTCGCCTGGGCGCGGGATTGGCTCCAGCAATGGAGCTGGCACTACACTCTCCACCCTTCAAAAACATCGATATGTATACGCACTAAACGAAATTATAAGGCTACAGAACAACAAAACACACGCAGATTGGCAAATGCAAGAAAATAGCATGCAAATCAGTACAGCCATAAATGCACCTCAACATTTACAGGAATGCCAGGTTATTTCACTTAAAAAAACAAATAATGCCATTAACGCATGCAAAGATGTCGAAATTTTGTTCGAGGACGATTGCTTGACCACGGATGACAGCAACATAAACAGCCAGGAATACCTATCAAAAGGTCAGCCACAAGTTTAAGCCTAGTCGCTATAGCAAGGTTACGACTGCATCCACCATTTGTTTTCCTTTCGCAAAAGTTGTCGCGAATAAGCGCATCGCCATCAAGCGCCCAACTTTTGCACCGACAAAAAGCATCGCATTCTCCCCCAGGTCGTCGAAAAGGCCCTGCTGAGGAAATGGGAAACCCCAACCTTTGGCTTTGAGATCAACTCTGGCTTTAAGACAGGTCTGAGTGGGCCTTCACAAAGGATTCTCAGGTGGTGAAGCCACTGCCGCTGAAAGACCACCTATATAAAGGTGTTTTTTTTGTAACAGTTGTTTGCTGAAATACCCACGCTTTCGGTTACTTCAGCGTGTATTTATGTTTTCTGTGATCACCAATAAGGCGCATCACAAAAAGCTAAGGTTATCAACTTGTGATGAGTCATGCCAGTTCCAAGAATGTATTAGGAGCAACGCCAATCGCTGTATAGGTTTACGATAAACATGGGTTGGCCAATTTACGAAGCATTGCAAAGCAATACCCCACGCAGAAGGTTCTGGAGTGCTATGTTTAAGTAGTTGTTTCAATATTATCAAACAGGATGCCCACACTTTTGAAGCACTGTTTCGCACATGACGAAGACCAGTGGAATTCACTCAAAAACTTGCCTAACAAACCATCGTCCAAAGCACCCTGGAGAATAATATCCATCATTTGCTTCGGACGAGATTATGCCGGTTTTGCTTTTGGCAGTTGCATGTTTCCGTTTGATATAAATTACACGTTTCACGAAATTTAGATGGCCTTTTCTACGAGTTTCAACGACCCACAAACTCATGATTTAAATGACTTATCGAACAGCAAGTACACGTAGGTTGTTTATCTCAGCACTGAAAAAAGCAGTGGGAAGTAACTGCATTTTTGTTTGAGTCGAAACCAAGTCAAGACTACGCACAGTTTGATCAATGGGACGAGCAGCGAGCACCTCAATCACGTCTTTAAACTTNGATCAATAACATGGGTTTCAAACGGTGTGAAGAGGTATATTTCACCTCCAACATAAAAAAACTNGAACGCGCCGAGTTTGACTTGCAAGCAGGTGGTTTTTCTTTCGCGGAGACATTTTGGTCATTTGTCCAATAATAGTATTACAATCCGCCGTAACAATATTCACTAGTCTATATTTTCGGACATTATAACCGAATTGACTTAGTTTTTTCGGGTCATTGAAAAAATCGGTCTGTGACGGAAAAAAACTAGGCATGCAGTAGCAAAAGTACTGGCCCATTAATAATAAAACCGATTCCTAATGTTTTTGACACTTTTTTTCAAAAATGGAAACATTTCAATAGATTCGCGAGGACATTCTCCACAGTGTCAATGATAACGCATTGTCAATCAACGTATACACTGACCACAGTTTTGATTTGGGGACCCTGTATCACTCCAAAAACGTTTAGCGCTTAGGTTTGAAAAATTCATTTTGAAGCAAGGTTAGTTGGTCTCATGGGCCGGCACTTCCGCACATTCACAGTTGACCAAATGGATGACAAAACTCACAAACAATAAGGCAATGCATCGAAAGGCTTATTCAACCCTGTGAAGGAAACTCAAAACTACAACCATTTGGAAACAGCTGACCAACTAAGGAACGGCTACAAACGAAAGTTTACAAATGAGGACGAAACTGCGATGGGTTTTTGTAAATGCTTTGCGTAACTCTGAACACGCGTTGATTTGCAGCAAACCTGAACGCCATTATTGATGTATTCTTGAGACCGCGACGATAAGGCACTCGACGGGTGAACATCTTCATCCAATCTTTTCAAACCGGACTCGGGAGCAAGCTTTCCCGGTATTTCGTTATAATACTCTGGTTCATCATCACCCCATCTTAAAGAAAAAAATAGCGGTCAATCGAGCTGTTCCCAATGCTTGCAAACGTTCTGACTGATTGTGGTTGCTTTGTTATACACTACTGGTGATCAATCATCGGCGCTAAGACAGGTTGTGCAAACTGTAGGAAGAAGCTGGCATATTTTCTAGTTGGTTGAATTATGAACAACAGATTTCCGACGTAAACGCATGTATCACAGGACAACGGTTTCTGTCAATAATAAAAATCGATTTTCAACGCTAGAACAAACATTTCACATGTACCATTGGTGTAATGCTGCTGAACAGTGCGTGTCTCTCCGAGGTTTTGGTGCAACAGTATCAGACAAAAAATACTTTGATCAACTATAACAACTAGTACAAGTAACCGTCGAGGCGAGTTAGACGCGAATCGCAGTAACCTCGCAGTTCGATTTCCTGACAAAGGGAGATGGACGCAGGTTCTAAACGCCAGGTACACAATCCGGTCCAAAACAAATACCTAAAATATTTCAAAATTCATTTGTGTTTTTTTAAGGAACTAGCATATGGTTCGTACATTCGCATTTGCATAAATCATTATGCATTATGCCATAATGCTATAGAGACACGCAGGTCAGTTTAATCATGACCTGAATCCGGCTTTCACGGAAATGCCAAGTATGGTGACGCCCACAAGACTGTTAACAGAGCTCGACCGATGCATCGGCGTGCCGATATATATCGGCCTGTATGGCCATGTTTCCGATGTATAACATCGGCAAAATTACGCCGATATATATATATCAGCAATATTTGTTCATAAAAGCCGCTACGCTATTATTCTGCACGGAGTGTTCGGAAACAAATTGCTACTTCATCTCTGATTCACGCAAATTCTGTCCTGTTACTTGCCACACGCAACCCACCGACTACACCAAGTAATTCGTAATATACAACAGACCGCTGTGGTTGATCCCAATAAACCGTTCTATGACGTAACATTCACTCGCAGGTTTTTGCGCGGTGAGCAGATGACTGCCTGTGAACAAACCCGTGTACGCGCTGTGGTGGTTGACAGCGGCCTACATACTGAAGACAATAAGGCACTGGAATGTCTTTCAACTTATGGTTTGTGTAATGAAAAAATAGCAGTATCGGCACCGGCTGTGGGCAATGAAAAACATCAATATCGGCCGAGCTCTACTCTTTAAGTCCTGATTTCCCGGCCCAACTCATAGCCTGACATGAAATACACGACATCGCCGAGTTTTTTAACGTAAGCGCCTCACTAGTTGCCTGATGATATCCCAAATGCAAGCCTCGAGATGTTTAGTTAAATTTTTATTTTGAGCAATCTTTGCAAACTATTCGAAGAGACATACCCATTTAAACATGAATTTCACAAGCATTTCACTGTTTACACTTGAGGTTCGGCCTTGCCCACCTTGACTTGATTAAACCTGTGCTTCGCTTTTACCACCTCCGACGGCAAAGCACCTTTTTTGACGAAGACGTTTTTCCTACATCAATTTCATTTTCATGGCAATTAAAAAGTCTTCAGAATTAATCAATTTGAATTCAGTAAAAGCGATTGAAGAAAATTGGACAGAAATTCCTAATCGATAAAGTTGCGAGCTCAAATACCAGCCAAGAGCACGCTGAAGCAGACCATCACATTGCAAAACAAAAGTGGCCGAAACTCCGCAATTGTAATGCTGTGCTTTTCACTGCGCTAAACCCATAAAAACGGTGGCTTTTTGAAAGTGAAATTTAAATTACTGTTGCAATGAAATTGCGACTATTGACTACAATTATTTCGTCCAACTGCAACAAAAAGTACAATTTTAACATTAATAAAAAGGCAGAAAAAAAGCGTAGAAAGCAACAACAGTGAAGTGCCTCTTGAATCAACGCAACCAATACTTATGTAAGTAGTACTGCTTCTTCAAACCAGTATTTTAAAACTGAACCACACACACATAATTCAAAGTATCGAAAACCCTACAAACTCGTTACCATTTATCCCCGTGACACACATTGAAAATCAGTTGTCATAAACTTTATCGTCCTTTATCGTTACGGTAAAACGAATCACTGGATCTGTTTATAACTAATCG
>JGI24158J21664_10008595_pt1 | contig 13596 bp, 9 predicted proteins | sample Ectturendosymbi3_FD_21664 | JGI IMG/M metagenome (IMG submission 21664) | reverse complement strand
AAAAGTTGCAATATAACAACCCTGGAAACAGCTCAAAACATTGAACTGCATGTATTTTGAGTATTTAGGAAGCTGTAAAAAAAGTTGCAAAAACTTGTCCTAGTGATTACATTGTCCACAAGAATTAGAGAATTGCAACTGCCCTTTAACCCTTTGACTGCAAGCAATAGCAGCGTAGGGATTTAGTTACGTGCCCAACGATAGGAACTGCACAATATGTTGTTTGACTTGTGTGTTTTTTATAAAAACGTCGCTGTTTCGAACGGCAGAGTTTAAAGTGTAAAACTTTGTTAGTGGTAAATAGACGGAACAGCGATTTATAACGTATAGCCATAAAGAAAAGACGGCACACTGAGTTGCTTCAGATGATATCAAGTTAGTTAATGTCACAACTGACCTGAGGAGAATGAAACTAGTATCTAGAGCAGCTATGTCCAACCCGCGGCCCATGGGCCGCATGTGGCCCAGTCGAAGGTTTTGTGCGGCCCGCTTTACGTTTTCGCGGTAGTAAGTTTCCTGTATACTGACAACCTGTCTTTATTGTGATAATCTTGAATTTGACATTTTTGATGCAGGTGGTCTTCAGTGCCGTTTCATCATGTCTGATGCCGTTACGGTTATGATTCGAACACATTCAATACATTAGATTAAGCTAAATTTCGTTTGCTAAGATGAAAGTAAGCCGTTCAGTGTGCGGCCCTGGTTAAAATAGTGACATATCTTTTGGCTCAGTAAGCCATTTGGGTTGGACATAGCTGATCTAGAGCCTTGAACCAAGAGGAAACTTAGCTGAAGGTGGCCACTAGCCAACACTCACAAAAAAGTTGAGAAATGATAGTGAACGCGAGAGTGCGTCTATACAAAAACCTGAAATCACAGGGAAAAAATCTTCCGAAAAACGCAAAAAGCAATAAACCGACTGAAAATAAAAAAATACTATATAGCAAAATATAAGCTAAGTGGGGGCCCAATTTTTACTTTTAGCTTGCCAGGGGAGCGGTTAGCGCCCCTGACCTCGTCAGTTACGTCACTGGATGAAAGCTTTTTACCTGAAATTGTTATAAATTGGGTTTCCACGCCAACGTGAAACCAGTTCGTCTCTGGCGGCGGTTATACCAATGCCAAGGGTTTGCGACTGTGTACCTCTCAATTATAGCCTTGCATTTGAATTTAGTTTTATTTTTTCTATTTATTCTTCCTTTTATGCAAAGCATAGATTTTTTGCTTGCTGTTTCTGAAGTTAGTTTAAAATTTGATTGATAAGCTGTGAAATCATGAGTTTTTCCCATTAAGATTTTTAAACTTCAGGTACCGTACGGAGACTCGCATTTTACACAATTTGGTATTTATAAACACCACTACTAGAGTTTTCGAATACTATACCAACTTAGTTAATCGTTTTTTTTACCCAAACATGCATAGATAATTGTCGACATAAATGCTTGCATCGTAACAGCTGACTTCGCTATTTTTTCCACATGTTTTTTTGTGATAAGGCCTCAGGCAACAACAGAATCGTCTCCGGAAAGTCTTCAATATAGGGGAGCTTGGTATTTACGCAGGAGATTGATATTCTGAAAATTTGATATGACTCCACTGATTTCTATTAATTCATATTTCAGTTTGGGGGCTAAGCCCACAAAAACCCCGTGGTGACGGGACTGGGCAACCAGCTATCTCGTCAGTCGCACGTGCGCAACATGAAATGTTGATGGCACATTTCATGTCAAAATTTATATTGCAGACGTACATCAGTGAAGTATCAACCCAGTCTCTGAGAGGCCTCCTGTGCTCTGGAAACCAGCTCTTCATAACCATTGGCATCTTTATTGGTTATGGTCTTGGTAAATTTCAGTGCTAACTCGAACAATCAGTATAATAATCCAGCGTGCACGCGGTGCGCGTTAAAGCGTAAATGAGTAATGATGTGTAGGGCTGAAGTCGGTTTTAGTCTGTGGTTTCCTTTGCGTTGTCATTGTGGAGCGTTCTGTGCACATGATGCAACGTAATCTGATTTTTTGTGGTACCCGTGGTCATAGGCGTAGACAGCGGGTCCATGCCCATCAAATGTTTAGCATATATAATCATTTTGTGCCGTGAGAAGCGGCATCCCGGACAAAATACTTCTGCTCGCCTAAAATCAATCTTATTGGTCCCCTAAAAATTGTGGGCTGGCTACGCCACTTTCTGTGGTTGAAGCTACATCGTTTGGAGTCAGTGCCGATTTCATGTCCTAAAGCTGATGAAGAAGCTAATCTGTTTCAGTCTGCGATATATCATGCTGTTGATTGTATAGGTATATTTGAGCGTGCTGACATTGTCAACTTCAAAATTGTTGACAAACCTGCTGCAGATGGCGTGCTTTTGTGGGTAGCAGAGCAGTAGCGTGCGGTGGCTTTTCTGTTGTGGCGATCACCGATTGTTCCATAGGTGCCATAAAGTGGTCATTTTTACTTAGTGTGCACTGTTCGTGACGCCACGCTATGACGTTTTATTCACGTTTCGAAACCAATCTTTTGGAGGGTATCCTACACGCACTATCGCCGTGAGGTGGTGTACACTTTTTTCTCGTATTCCATGTATTTACCATAAACTATCAACATTCCACTTTAACATAGTGGAGTTAAACATACAAAGATACAACAGCAGAGAAAATGCACTCAACGCGGCGAAAACGGAGTAAAACTCACGGAACCCTGCGACAAGGCAGTTCATAAAAATTACAACTCATCACTCCACGTTAAAACACCGTGGTAAAATACACTGAACACTGCGACAGTAGATCTAAACACTCAACTATGTGCAACACAATTATATCCTCTTTTTTGAGCAACAAATTTCTCGATAACATGATCGTAAAATACTAAAATGCTTGCTTTAACAAAGTAGCCATATCTCTGCTCTCCTCTATAGCTATATAATAGTTGCGGTGCTGACTAGTGAATAGGTTAATGCCCATGAGCAAGCCCGATTATTACATTGCAGTTGGGCGTTCATCAGCCTAGCGAACGTCTTGCCATTGCAAAACTGCATGCTCATGCGCTGCCTCTTTTTTCTTCATTCTTTGTTGATTTCAGTGAAGCCTTGCGATGTTCAACGGGCACACGACTTTTCGGTCTGGCCGTTTCGGTCACGGGCGGATGTGTAGTGGGGTGGCAACGGCGTTCCCACACCTTTTTGCACTTAGTAACGTCACTTGAAGATGTAAATTTTTCATTTGCCATTTCTACGTGTAGTGCATTGCGAGAACTACAGGAGCTTTTTGCGAGTGAGGACATCCGATTAATATTTGGTGTTACAGTTCGGCTTTAACCTAAATCAGGGATGTAGTGGGGTGGGAACGGCGTTCCCAAACCTCTCTTTTTGCACCGCATCCCTGGTCACGGGACGTTACGGTCTCGAGACATTTCGGTCAGACTTTGAAATAATGCAGAAATCTCACGTGTTCACTTTTTAATGCAAACGACTTAAATCTACGAAGGTTTTATTTCAAAAACTGCTAACATGATCCAAGATTCAGCAGTTAATCAGCATCAACATATGATATTCATTATCATCAGCAAGCAAATTAAATCATTATCGACATTTTTCAATGAAATACAAATAATTCAAAGTTATAATTACGATCCAGATTTAGTCGTACATGACTCCTCGAAAGGTCGTTGGTATAACACCAGCTAGCGTGACATTTCGCCTGCCTACATAATCATTCAAGAAACAAATGTAATCAGTTGCTTATGTACAGAATTGTTGTGACCAAAATGCCCCAAACCGAAACGGCCAGGCCGAAATGTCACTGACATAAACGGCCCAGACCGAAGCGGCTCAGACCGAAAAGTCCTGTTTCGGTTCAAACTCGTTGTAAACGGCCAGGCACGCAATCCAGGAGTTGTTCAACCACGACAAAAGCACTTAAATCAAGGCAGGGGGTTTCTTGGAAAATGTATAAATACAATCAGGGAAAAGCGAAGGGCAAATCTTCATTCTATATTGGAGTAATTGAAAATATGTTCAGCGCAAAACTTAGCCGCTCAATGAATGCGTTGAACTCCCTGTGGATACGCCACGGGGCAGAAGCTGAAATGTATGTTTGCAATGCACTCAGAGATGGCCACCGCAGCCTGCTCCGCCATCCTAACTGAAAGTCGTAAATACACCTTTCCCACTGCATCACAAAAGTGGCTGCAGCCTGCGCAGCACCTCCAGGCTCCATTGATGAGACCATACAGGTGCCATCTGGAGATAAACAAATTATGCATAGCCTTTCATAAGTATAACTGTTTGTTTTTACTTTTATTGCGCTACATCTGTGGCTATTATAGGCAGTGCATTGACGTGGAGATGGTTGACAATCGTCATCGCATTGTTTCCTTTTCTTTTCTCTGCGGCTACGTTTTTCGTGCCAGAAACTCCCCAATACCTTCTACTCAGAAACAAAGACGAAGATGCCGCTCTTGTGTTAAGGTTTCTGCGCGGGAACTATGTGAGTGTATGGTTTTTCGTGTTTTTCCCCGAACCAAGGGCGTACGCAATGGGGGTTTAACCCCCTTGAGTTTGATATATTACAAAAACTTTATTACCTGCGCAAAGAAGATTAATTGTTTTCGTATACTTTTTGCTTGTTAATTTGTCGACTTAGGCAGTTCATGCAAATACCACGGAATGAATTTGCATGCACATTTAAAGAAGCAATGTAAATGGGCCAAACAGAAATAATTAGGTTTTGGTAAAATTCTGGGTTATCGTCTCACCACTTTTTGCAGACCTTTTGTCCACTACGCTTGTTTGAGATTGTGTTCCGCGATAGTTCACTTTATCCGAAACAATTGTCCTTGTTTTGTCTGCTATGGCTGATCAGCGCAAGCGTTGACCGCATTGATTACGTACAAATTGCTGCACCATGATGGAACTGTTAACGAGCTCGAAAACAGCAGTTATTAGCATAGAAGCATTCAGGCATTTGATAATGTCTCAGCAGGGGAATGGGAAAACTAAGTTTGCTGGACCTGCATACATAACAAAAAACGAAAGTTTCCCTGCGTAGTTTTTGCACATTCTCAATTATTGTGTAGTTTAGAAGGATTCGATCTTGCAAACCGGGATGTGTGCCAGCCAGTCTAGCCGCACACTTTTTATGCTCGCGACTGCTCGAGTGCTCGTATCATACGAGACATTAGCGCAGCCTGATTTTGCAGTTGTAAATTTCTCTGACGTAGTGATGAGTGCGTATTATTTTCCTGTTTCAACATGCAGCCTAATACTTTTGCAGTTATGAGCTACTATGTCGTAGCGTTGAGTGAATTTTCCTCTGATATCCTGACTTGGAGCGCTGACAGTTTATGTTCAGTGCAATGACACATAAAATACGGAGAGTGCGTGTGAACTGTAGAAGAATATGCATATTGTGTCAGCAAACTTCGCCAAAACGTTGGTTTAGAAACACGAATATGACGTCAAATTATGGCGTCACAAACAGCGCACAACAAATACAAATGACCAACATATGCCACGGAATGAACCCCCCACGAAAAAGTTTCTGGGTACGCTACTGCTCCGAACCATGTTACTTTTCGCTGAATCGTTATAAGGATGTATTTCTACGAAAAAAATATAATTATACGCAAGAAAATTATATCAATAATTCACCTCAGAGTAGCTGTAAAAATGTTTTACATTAACATTTATGCCACGGTTAAATCCTATTGAACAATTTGAACAATAACAAACTTTGCCGTGATATAACATTTTGTGAGCCAACCGGGCAATTGCCCCGCCTAGAATTTTCAAAAACACGCTTAGTTGTTAGTAAAAAAACAAGTTACAACCATTTTCCCCCCAAAAAAATATCAGCTGGTTGCGGCCCTGTCTCAGTGCAGTTGCTGTTAAAGCAGTCGTTCATTTTTCCGGTTATGTGTTCGCATTTGAGATGACAATCACTTTAAATCGGCGGCGCACCGACGCTACATGGCGCCCAGGGCAAGAAGCAAGTTTGGCCGCCCCATGGTCGAACCTAAGGCCTTTCGGAAGCAAATGTACTCAATTGAAGAAAGTACTTGCGACAATGCTGGGACTTTCTGGCGCCCCCCGTAGTAATTCGGCACCCCCATAGTTCTTCGGCGCCCGGGGAATTGTGTCCCCTTGCCCCCTTCGTTACTGTTTCAAGCGCGATAACGTCTTCAAAACTGTAAATCTGCAAAAAGAAACGTGTGATTGAAATGCGTTCCACACGCAAATTTCTTCTGTTTTGTCTGATTAGCTGTTCTAACATACAGAAAATAGTTATCTGGATTTACTCAGTGTCCTGTCGTGTTTGATGTGTCTTTCTGTGTATGTATCTAATGCATGTGCTTGTTACTTTTGCTTTTCCCTGTATGCGCAGTAAAACTAACAACGTAAAAACAATTAAACAGTGACCTTTTCGAAACACATCTGTTCCGTCTGTTCACGGGAGTTTTTGCCAATACTTCCACAGGTCGACATCAGTGATGAAATGAATGATTTAAAAGTTTCTATTGAATCGAGTTCACAATCCGCGTCTTGGAAGGAGATTTTCCTCTTTCCTTCTCTTCGCGTGCCTTTTCTGCTCTCACTCGCATCCATGTTTTTTCAACAGTTCAGTGGCATCAACTGCATTATGTTTTACGCTCAAGGAATATTTGAGGTGAGCTATTGACGACCTAGTTGCCAACTTACGTGGCAATAAATTGTTTTGTCTAACCAAGACGTTTCAGTAATCTATTACAGACATCACTCGAAAATAACTTTTCGTGCTGCTCATGACAAACCTTACTGCAACTCAATCCATTCAAAAAACGTAGACTCTTTATTGGAATGTGATGTGGTTTACCATTTGGTAAAACGTCGTTTTTTTATAGAACTTCCTCAGAAAAAATCATACATTTGTTATAATGGTCAACGCGTTTGCCGTTCGATGCTGTGTAATCAACAATTTTAGCCATGGGCCTTATCTGCGCGTTGCTAGTGTTCCCTTAAGTACGAACAGTTCTTGTTGGTCGTGCGATCGCGATGCAGCGTTCTACCGGTGTCACGTCTTTGTCTCTTAATATTGCCTTTGTGTTACAGTTGAGTTGATTTTCTTTTGTTTATTAAAGCTGTCGTTAAAGTAGACTTTGTTCCTAGTTCAGTTCAACATTGTCGAAAACCGTTTTTATACAAGCTTGGAGCCGTCCACTTGCACGCGCCTGATCAGTTATTTGACCTGGGCCAGGGCAAGTAAAACTTGTGGTCTCTTTTCTAAGAAGTATAGGCAATGGACGACCTTCCAACAAAATCGATCATAACCTTATAGAAAGCAGGCATCGATTAATTTCTCGCTATTTTTTGCAAGTCCGTTTTTCCTGCCATCGCTTGAATCAAAAATGCGTGCAAAATGGCTACCTGCCGACAATTACGAGGGTTCCATTGGCATTAATGGAAACTTTGACACTCAGAATCCATGATCTGAACGTAGCATTCTGGTGGTTTCTTAAACAGAACTACTCTTGCATTGCAGGATACAGGATTCAAGTCTCCATCGCAGATTTTAATGTCATTGCTGTTAGTAGCAGGCATACAAGTAGTCTTCAGTGCAATAGCTTCTGGACTTGTCGATCGATTGGGTAGGTTTTACAATTTTACTGTTCCGACGCTGATGACAGCAATCGTTTTGCATACAGTATAGACACTAAACTGTACAGTTCGTGTTCTATTTTGCCGGGAAGGTATACTTTGCGTAAAACTGATTCAATCCACAAGGTTGGAAGATTCTGCTGACATGCTGTCTGTGTGGCAAGCATTGTGTTTGACTCTTCATGTTTTGCATCTGGAACTTCATTTTACCGCTTGTTGGGGCCAGAGAGTCATTACTGCAAAGTCGGGACCGCGGATATTTTGTGTTCTAGAAATTCAGTAAAAATTCTTCACCATTTTTACAGCATGTTGATGAATTTTTTTTCATTGTCTGTCAAAACGCCTTTTGAAAAGTTGATTTTTGTTTGACTCGCATGTTGTGGGCAGTTGTGAAGTCTTATAAGTGAGAGTTGTTTTTTTGTACGAGTAAACAGTTGTTAAACGCTTTTGATATTTCCGCATCTTTTTGTTTCATCTTTCAGTTAAACGCGTTGTTGATTTGATTTTGATGGCGGGCTGTTCTCGCCAAAATAATCTTCATGTTACAAAAATAAACTTTGTCTCTTCATTGGCTGCCGCGTTTCACCATCCTACATACTCCCCTTACCAGGCGCACTGCACAAAAGTATTTGTCCAATCAAAGTGAGTTTTACCAGACTTACTTAGTCTATGTGACGACGATGGCTTGCTTCATTCCACGAAGCCCGATGCTTTTGCTTCTGATTTGGCAGTTCGCTTTAATTGTATGCAAAGTGGGTATCGAATTAGTGGTAATCAGATATGACGCCACGCAATACTTCTTTCCTTTGACGTCAAGCGCAACCGTATTACGAAACGCTATTGTCATGTCACGATTTAGAAACCTGTTGCCTGCTCCATATTTACTTTCTGCTCGCATTGTTTCAGGAAGGAAAGTCCTGCTGTCTGTAAGCGGATCGTTTGCAGCGGTCAGTATGGCTGTTCTCGGGCTTTACTGTCAGCTGAACGATCCAAAGCAAGCTGGTGAGTTAAGTTTTGCGCATAGATCAGGATCATTCCTTGGGGTAGTTGTCCTTGCTTTGAGGCAAGCAGTTTTTCTCCGCTTTCTGCTTCGCTACTTTACTGATGATTGATATGATCCATACTCGATTTATGTTCCGAAAGTTGCGCATTTTATCTGCTTTTCAGTGTGCTGAACATTTTGCGCTGGTAGCGAATCACCTGCATTTGACAAATATTTTCAATTCAGATGTACAATCGCCTCAGCTTCAGGCGCATACATGCTCTACTGATTCAAGTCTTTGTGCACTGACACAAGCTTTGCGTTGCAGGAGAACTGTCATGGCTTGCAGTATCAAGCCTCATCATCTACATTGCCACTTACTCGTTGGGAATCGGACCCATACCATGGTTGCTCATGTCCGAGTTGCTTCCTTTGCGTGCTCGTGGCAAGTGTGGTGGCATGGTGACCGCTTTCAATCTATTGTGCGCCTTCATTGTTACTAAGGAATTTCATGATGTGCAGGTACGTAATTCCATTATGACGTCTTCCTCATAGAAACCTGTTTCACGTTCCTGTTGTTTGAGATAGAACATCACTGTCGGGAAGTTTTGAACGACTGAGTTTGAATAATGCGAACATACCAAGTTGTGTATGACGCCCGGATGCAGTGTGTAAGGACACTGCTTGCATCCGGGTGCTGAAGACTTTCCTGTTGCGTGGATATTTATGGATTTTTTGCATTGAGCGGAGTAAAAGCAAGGGCAGTTCTTGCAACCGAAATGAAGCTGTTAAATTTAAAATGCGTGGCTGTTTAACAGAATCAACATTATTGCTTGTTCTGAAATAGCGTATACCAGAGATGAACGGATTCATGTTTTCAAATCCAAATCCGATCCAACAATTTTATTTCAAAATTCAAAACAAATCCAAATCGGAAAACTGATGGTGATAAAATCCAAATCCTATTTAAATTCAAAATCCTGTCGCTGTTATGCTGTTTTTAGTCCAATTCAACGACAAAAAATAGCTTGGAAACTAATTCAAGTCAACTTACGCTTTACCTTTGGCTTGTAACATCATAATAATTGACTCCTCAAAGACTTCAAGGTAGTCATTATTAACAGCAATGCAGTGATAAGCTCAGTTATAGTGTGTAAGATATCAAATCGAAAGGACAGACATGTATACAGCACAAGCGACTCATAAACAATAGGAAATGCGCATGTAAATGACGATGAACTGTGCTAAATGGTGCAATTTAAAGGCAGTCGGTATTATTGGTCGTGCAACAACCATTAGTTAAAAAGGGGCTGGATCAATGAAAGTAAAACTAGTCCGTAACTTTGACATGATGCATAAGAAAGCAGACTTATATGACTGGTCATAGTCAAGGTGCATGGTTTAAACGACGATTTAAAAGACGAATCTCGACGGGTGCGAGAAACTCAACTGAACCAAACTTACTATAACAGATTAAATACAGTCATATGTAGAATGTCAATCAAAAGGTGCAAAATGGTTCAAAACCAAATTATCAAATCCAATTCAAATCCGGTTAAGCAGAAATTATAAAATCCAAATCCACTCCAAACACTAAACTGCGACAAGGTTTAAATCCAAATCTATGTTTATCTCTGGTGTATGCTGTTGGAGGTTCCGAGCGGAAGCGTGCCAAGCTTCACACTGCGGAAGCAAATAATAATAGATATCATGCCGTGACCAATCTTCGCTTACACTAGTCACTGGTAGTCATCATATTCAGCCGTTCACCATTTAGTGTCATCAGAAATTCCACGCCATGTTTTAACTCTATCCTTGTACGCGTGGCATACATAAATGTGCTATTCTTAGCGCACGTACCGGTGACGTCGCGCCGACCGAGAGTCTTCAACAATAACTCCTGTGCTTGTCAGTTGCAAACTTGTCTTGACTGTATCTTCCTTGGTGCAACATGCTGCTTCGAAGCAAGAAGTCCTTTTTCACTCTATTCACGATTCGATCACGACTGAACGGTTTACTCGTGGTCGAAATGGCATACAACGTGTCCATTTGACCCGATCCACAAGAAGTTAGAGCAGGCCCGTAACCAGCTTGGACACTAGGTTGGGCGAAGAGTTTTCCGAGAGGAGCCCAAATGTTTAACTATGTCCAATAGTTTTATATTATGTCCAACATTTTTCCAGGGGGGGCGAAAAATTTTCTAGTGGTGCAAATCCCCCCTGGCTACGGGCCTGAGTTAGAGTTTGCCGATTCATTTGCTGCTAGGCTGATTGATGTCAGTGCTTGTACGGGGTAAACAGCCATGCTTTATAACACATCCTCATCAGGGACGTAATTTTTTGGTGACTATAGGGTGTATGAACTGAAGGTTCACACTCGATTTACAGGATTCTTCAAACACATCTGTGATTCAACTTTCAAATAAACCTGTGCGTTTTGAAGCTTACTTATGGCATGATATCAAAATCATGCTCCTTGTTGTTTGGTCCTTCCAACATGCCTCTATTGCTGTATTCTCATACACGTGTTGTAGTGAAAATCCTGTCCAGTTTGCAGGGTTGCTTAAAAACAACTTTTTTTTTGAAAGCCCAGCACAGACCAATTTTATTTAAAACAACACAGTATTTTTTCTGTTGAACCTAGATTACATCAAACACGCAAAATTACGTTTCTCTAAAGTTGGCACAAAATTATTGGCTGCTAAAGTTGGCACAAACTTATTAGTGTTGCATAGCTTACTTTAGTTACGTGCTTTGCAAGCCGAGCTTTTGTTTACAGTTTTTTAAAATAGGCTTTGTTAATTGCTGACGGTAGAAGTAATCAACTCTCAAACCCTAGTTTCGTGAGAGGCATTTCTATAAGGCTACTAAATTACTACCAATGACATTAGCCCATACATCCTAAAATAATCAGGTTTTATGCCCTGAAAACAAAACTTGAAATATGATTTAACTCACATGAAATACACAATCTGCAACTTGTTTCTTGGTTTTCTATTTTTGCTTCACAGGTATAATACATGATGGTTACATTAACGCAACAATATACCCTAACTGCAGTATATCAGNTATTAAACGAAATATGTGCATGAGATGTTTTTGATATAAACATTGTTTTATAATTATATACTGACCAGATTCTGACAAGTCTCACTTTCATTTCGCGCCCTTATTTCCGTCGGTAAGTCGTGTACGGAGCAGATCGAGTAAGTAGCAAGTTCTGAAATGCTTCACAGTTTTCAAGAAATATCTATCGAAAGAAACCCTGTCTTAGCCAAGAATCACAAGAATCAGGCATTACGATCTTATCAGAGTAAGTATGTATTTCGTCTACGGAGTAGGCATCATCAGCTCAACCTTCGATAGTTCTGCAGGCTTCACAACAAGACGATTCCAATCAGGCCAGAGATGTGTTAACGCCACCAGGTCCTTGATCGGCCCGTGCGTCACTTTCCCGCCAGCAGGACTCGCCTCCCCAGTCTTCCGGCGTTCTGGTAGTGAGACCGAACCATCGTATTTACGTTCAAACTTTTACGAATTTCACAGCTGCGCGACAAAAGCGTCACGTCGTGATATTTTTTGCAAAAATTCAATGCCTGCCGCTTGGACTCGAGGTGTCAGTTTTTCAACCACTACCCAAGATTCACGATCATATGTAAGGCTAAAAAAACAATTAAAAAACGGAGGTTTTGGGGTTTTTGAAAGCTCCCGTTTTGTGATCACAGAACGATAAAGCCCACGCAATACAGTACTGTGTTTGATTTAACAATCTTTACATCAATATCTGCGTGCCTTTCGTCACTCGTGAACACCACCCGAAACAGGCCTACATGTCCACCTGCTACAATGTAGTGCTACTTATTTGTGCGTACACTGACTCTGGTTCGGGAAAGGCATCCTACTCGTCCTTAAATGCTAATTTTTATTCCCGGTTGATTGCACGTAGATGCAAACCGATAAATTGCATGTTGGAGACCCGGTAGACCTACAGAAGACGCAAGCAGCATCAAGTTGTCTCCAAAGAGCAAGTTGATCCTGCAGTCTGTATGAAGTGGACAGACAGTTGCAACCAGCTGTGACTGTCTATACAGTTCATACAGAGTATGAGTAGTAATGACAGCATACTCCCTTGTCAATGTCTTACGCCACACCCACGGCGCAGAGGTGATTTGACGTCAGTGGGAGATACACAAGCTTCTGTGCAGGAATACGACTTGATGACAGTAGCAGAGGGCCATCAACACCGTACTTCCAAAAAATCTCCAAGATTTTTTTGAGGATTCCAGACATACGCTTTTTCGAGGTCAACAAAACAAGCGTTGGCATTTTTAGCATACTGCCAAGATTTCTCAAATTTGTTGAAGAGTAAAAATCTTCTCTGTGGTGCTATGACGAGGACGAGAACTGGGCTGTGTATCCTCTAGCTTTGGTTCAATTTTAACCAAGACATTTAGCGTAGACATTTCCAAAGAGGCTAAGTGAAGAAATGTACCAGTAATTATGTGCATTCCCTTCTGTCTGCCTTCTTGTGTATGGGGATGATCATCTCAGATAGCCAATGCTTCGGTACTCTTCCAGAAGAACATGTCACTTGAGACAAGGTTGATGTTACCTAACGCAAAAAAATCTTAAAAAAAACTTTGAAAAATAATGGAAACCCACTACATTTTTCCATTAGGTAAATACATGTAAAACAAGCTTTTATCAACTTTTTATGTCAAAATTTATTTGTCTAAAGCTTTAAAGATATACTCAGTATCTACGCACTAATATTAGTGCAACAGTGGTAAAATACTATTCATTTAAAGCAGTAAATTGTATTGTATTTTATTGTATTGTATTGAGTAACGTCGTCACTCCCACACGCAAGTCGCTTGAATTTAATCATGCATCGCAGTAACATGAAATACGCAAATACATGAAGGAAGACGAGGATACATACATCGCGGTAGTAGAGAGTATACGTTTGATGGCGCAAATACATTT
>JGI24158J21664_10008594_pt1 | contig 13596 bp, 4 predicted proteins | sample Ectturendosymbi3_FD_21664 | JGI IMG/M metagenome (IMG submission 21664) | reverse complement strand
TATGCACCACCACGAGTTGAAACTGGACAGTAACAAAGCTAATTTAACTGTTGAGGGGCATCGACTCGATAACCTTCCGGTTCCTTCAATGCCCTGGCGTCTGTGCACTAATTTGTGTTTTTTTCTAGCTGAATATTAATTATCGCCAAATAAACTCAACTCAACTCTCAGCGAAAAAAACACACATTATGCATATATAAAAAATATGTGTATAGTAAAAATATCCAGTGATACATTGCAGCAGATCAAGAAGTTGAAGTACTGTGGCATAGTTGCACAAGTTACAAATGGCAGAACAAGGAGATTCATACATAGATTAGTAAAACAAGCACTACATTACATGAGCTTTATTGCTTCGTTGTCACAGACTGAGAACTTTCCATATATTACAAAGCAAACAGTTTTTAAATCATTCTTTATTCTGATCCTCACTACCGGTCACGAATCTTAAGTAATGATGGAAATAATTCCATCTTCAGTACATGCAGAAAAGATAGGATTTTTGCAAAAAGTTTATGGCATGACACTTTAAAGGATACAGCTGTGAAATTTGCAAAACATTTTGAACACAACAGAGCCACTTATAGAAAAATTCCAATAACATTCATTGGTTTAGCTCAGCTATGTCCAACCCGTGGCCCATGGGCTGCATGTGGCTTTGTTTGTCAAAGGTTTTGTGTGGCTTACTTGAGGTTTTCGCAATAGTAAAGTTTCTTTTGTCTGTTTTTATTTTGATAATCTTGAAGTTGACATTTTTGATGCAGGTGGTCTTCCATGTTATTCCATCATGTTTGTTACCATTACGGTTAGGATTCGAACGTTTCGGTGTTAATTTTAGGTGTTAGTGTTAGGTTAGCGTTTGGTAAGGGTTACTTAGGTTAGGTTGGGTTAGTGTTACATTAGGGTTAAGGTTAGGTTTGGGTTTATCTTTTGCGTTTAGTTCATTTCTACCAAGCCTACTGCACTCTTTCGTCATGCGTTACTGTTATGTCACAAGTGGCATAACCATATGAATAAGTTTTCAAATTTCAAGATACAAAGGTGTATCTGTAGCCATTGCCAAAAATTTTTCATTGCAGACTAGAACACTTGCCGAATCTTTTGAGGGTTTGAACAGCTCTCTAGCCCAATCGGCGAAGGAGCTATGGGTATCGGTATGGCATTAAGGCAACCAAAAACTGCTAGTTGTAATTAGGCCGGTTTCCAGGTACGAATAGGCTTACACCGGCTCTCGAAGTGTTAAGCTTACACAGCAACAGAATAGGTTACTGCAGAATTGCGCTTCAAACATCTAAGGGCATACACAGACAGTAGACACCACCACCGACTATAGTCTACAGTCGCTAAATTCAGTACACTACTACACTGTACTAACTGTAGTCTACAGTAGAGAAGCTGGGGCCCACTTATACATACCTACTAAGTACTAGTTAAACTAGGGTCAATTACTTTAGTAGTGCTGTAGATTTCATTTCCACAGATGTGTTGGTCACAAAACCTTCCCTTGCATAAGGCTAACCTTTGACTTTGATAATGAGCTATGAACCTAGGTACTCGCAGATTAGCTAACAACAACGTTACGTGGTCTTCACAGGTGTCAAGCCAAACTCACTGTCCCATTTATTTGTGCCAGTGTTGCCACTGGGCTCAGTCTCGTTAACATCAGATTCTTTTCTTGGTTTTTTCAACATCAGATTTGTACGTTGCAGTTTTACTGACGCTAAATGCCTCTATTATCACTAACTATATTACCTAGCAAAGAGCGGTAAACCGTGTTGAATCTGAAACAGAGCGAGATGTCTGAAACAGAGCGAATCTGAAACAGAGCGAGATAAATAGTTTGCTGATCGATTCCTTGCTTACACCCACCGTCATTAATTGGATAAGTACGTCATGCGTATCAACGGTACCCTGCAAAACGCCAAGCTCCATGAACAGCTGATGTTGGTTAAGGAGGTTTGATGACGTAACCGGAGTCGCTAAAACCGATAATTACGTTGAATAATGAGAATTAAACGGTAGTAAAAATACTTTTATTGCAAAAGGTGATATTAAACTACGGTAACAGAAATAAATTCCTAAGTTTAATATTTTTTTTTTTTATCTGATTTTCACAACGGTTCGGGGACAAAGAAATAGGTGACAACAGTTGTGAATGCATAAAATTTTTAAACATCCCAAACATCCATGCATTAGATGTTGGGGAAGTGCATACTAATTTGCAATATCAAAATATTTTTCCTTTGCTTTTTTTTCTGTTTATTCCTTTTGCAACGCAACTTTCTTCCACTCCGGTGCGTCATCAAACCTCCGCTATTTACGGAGCTCCGCCTTTCACAGGCAATCGTATCAACGCAGCGAAAAGAGCTTCTTCAGTTTGTAACGAAAAGCAAACACATGTGAGGTAGAGACTGTAGTGAGATTGGTGAAAAAAAACTGAATTGTATGAATCTAACTTATTTTTATCCCCAAATTAGGGTAAATGTGGTAAACAAAGACAACAACCCAGTCAGCATCAGATTTGTCATCGAAATATCAGACATCATAATTTTTTCTGAAAACATCAGATCTGATGTCAAAACATCAGAAGGGACAACACTGATTTGTGCACTCCACAAGCTGCCGAGTTTGTGCTCACAAAAACAAAAACTGAACTCAGCACTACAATAAAAAGTTGACAATCTATGACTCAGCACTAGAATCAGTAATTTTTACTAAACTTCTGTATCGGATTGAGAATCCTAGCTTGTTCGATTAGGCAGCAGTGATGTGCTCGAGTCATCTTTGTCGAATCAGAGTCCAGTCAGTGTGACTAGCCTTTCCAGTCGGAATCGAGTCGGGGTCATCTAATATTTTTCAAGTCGAGTCACAAAAACTATAGAGCAACTTCTAGTCATTGGCTTGCATGCTCGGGTCAATATCGAGTCAAACAAAATTTCACATCTTTAATGTATTATTTTGGGGTCCAAATATGAAATTGCTCCCAAGATGTTATAGTATAGCAAACGATAAGGTGAAAAGTATCACAATGTTTTTTTCAGCAAGTTCGATTCCAGTTTATTTATATCCTGCTTTTTTGTGAAAGTAGTCTCCAATTTGTCTCTTTCACTCTCAGTTATTTCCCCAAGTCTGGCCCAAGATTTCCTGCAATAATAGTACTTCCTTGTCTTTCGCATGCCCAGTAAATGAAATTGACTAGAAACAAAAATGTACTTGGATTTGTAGTTAAATTTTTACGCCATCTAGTTTTTTGATGGATTTAGATTTTATCGTTTTTGCCTAATTAGATTTGGATTGGAATTGATGGCAAATTTTGAATTTTTCGTAACTTTCAGTTCAGTTTGTGGACCACGGGCTTCTGAATTGAGAAAAGTTTCTCAAATCCGTTGAGACTGTTTATTGTGTTTGTTCTAACGTCGAGCTTTTGACCAGCGAAACAAGTTTGCCCTCGTGTGCATCAGAGGTGGGACCGGACCCGGATTACCGGAGTCACTTTTCAATTTCGGCAGAAACAGGAATCTGTGTGGTCATTACTTAAGTAAAAACATGGGTAAATTAAGGTTGGATTGATGATTGAAGCCGGAGTCTGAACAGGAGTCTCTAATTTGAAGAATTGCCGGACGCGGATTTCAAAATTTTGGAACAGGAGCGGAGTCGGTGTCAGAAAAAGTGACTCCGGCCACCTCTAGTGTGCATCATGTCATCACATTTGCAGAATTGGTTTTATTGATCCCTGTTCTTGTCTCAAAATTGTTATACACTACATATACTTAATAACATTTACAATTCATCATATTTCATGCATTTAGCCCAATTGGTTTAGGTTTTGCCTGTTTGCCTTTATTATTTCGCCATGCAAAAGTATGACCTCATTCAGAAACGTCTGTCTTCTATTTTGCTAATAGACCTTTCCTACAGTTGTGTGCAATGAAGCAGAACGTTGAAAACAAGCCCGTCTGGTGCTGTATCCGCTAGCACGCTTGCACCTGAAACTCTCACAACTCCGTTTTTCATTGTAGGAAATTGTTTTTCCCTGGCCGTGATACATTCAGGCAATTTACATAAATCATTCTGCTTGTGCCAAGTCTGTTGATATATGTTGTAATAAAGAATATTCTATTCACTTAGGACAGGGGTGGGCAAATACAGCGGCCCGCGGGCCAAAAATGTGGCCCGCCACAGCCTTTTCAGTGGCCCGCAGAAGAAACCAGTACAATTTTCAAATTTGAAATTTCCTCGAACTTCTCACAGTAAATATTAGTGTTGAGGCCATAAATTCAGATTTCCTTCTACTCTCATAAGAAGATACGGCCCTCCGCTAAATGCAGCCTTTGCAAAGTGGCCCCCAAGCAAGAATAATTGCCCACCCCTGATTTAGGACACCAAGCATGCTCACAGGAATATTTTGGTCAAAAATGTGACATTGTTTGTTTTTTCTAATGGCTTTTTTAACATGTATGCGATGATTCAATTGGCTATTTTTCAAGTTGAAGTTGTCAATAGCCTACATCATCTTTTTATATGACTTTTAAGATATGTCTGTTTGCTGGAAGATGAAATTTTTTCTTAAACCGCAGTTGGTTGTACAGCTACTGCAGCATTAGGCACAACCCTCAATAAATGTTGTTTTCGATTCTGCTTGTTGCTCCAGTCAAACTGCGGTGGAACAGCTCCATTCTTTAGCACCCATTTTGTTAGATGGTTAATGATATCTTCATCAGTGAAGTGCTTGTAACAAGCATATGCATGAATAAGATATAGAAGTAAAATGTTTTCTTCTTGTCTGACTTGACCAAACCTATAATTGTAAACAAGATGCATTATTAAAATAGGAAAGTCAGCTAGATTTCACTAGATTACACATTAAATTATTTAGATATAGGCATCAATATTTAAAGATGCATTTTGATTGCATGATTCATTAATACTTAGCACACTGCACCCAAAACAACCATATAGTAGTTGCGATATGCAACTAACAATGGTGCTTTCTTGAAGTAACTTTTTAAAAACATAGATAGATGTTAAAAAAACATTTTCCTCCTTAGGAAGATGGTGCCTCAGGTTGGAATCCCACAGGTAAAAATAAGAGACTGTAAAATTCTTGTTTCCTTTATCCAAAGCGCAGTATACAGCTACAGAGTCTTAGGTTAATGGCAATGGAAAACATAACAGCATGTGGCCTTTATGCTGCACCAGGAAAAATCGTAATGTCCAAGTGTCTAAAGCAGCACAAAAGACTACTCAACCAAAGTATTAGAAAAATGCTTGTAATTGGTATACACACCTAAATGCTATTACCATATGATACTACCAAATTAGCTTACCTTTCTACAGTGCTCATCTTCTGAATGTTTAAATAATAATCATACTCCATCACCATGTGTTGCAGAATAACTAAAAACAACACAATATTTTACCAAATTGCAATTTGTTCCTGTAAATATTTACCTATGGTTAACAAATCTGCAAGTCATGCCCAAATTCCTCTATAAGCTGTATCTTGACAAGGTAGGCTAAATGTTGCTATTTATATAATTGTAAACATAGCAGTGGCTACACTTTCCGCATACCTTTTAGAACAGGCGTGGTTTACCCAAATGTCTAAACACGTTGACGTAGGTCTCAGACTTTAGAACTCTAGGGTTTTTAAAATTGGCATTAGGCTGCTTGCTACTAAGGCCACTACATTCACTGAATCCTATAAAACTGGAATAGCTGAAAAGAAGAAATCGCTGTAAACAGGTTTTATACAAAGTGGTCCAAGTATTTTAGCTTGAAATGCAGGCGAAAAGGAAAGTACTGTTCAATCTAAATGACAACAAAATGTCCCGAACCCCCATTCACCTTTTATGGCCTATGTATGTTTTACCGAATGTTTTAAACATTCCACTTCGATGGTTCGCATTGCAAAAGGTCTACAACCGCAAACATGATGTACGTTTTCAACGGATTCGATAAATTCCACTCAAGCAAACTTACAAAATAATTACAGTAATCTACAGTTCTGAAACAGAACTGACAGTTGCAAGGAAATTCTAAGCAAGGTTGTCAAATCCAAATCTGGCTAAGCAGAATTTGCAGTCATGGCCAAAAGTTTAAGACCAAAGTAAATTTTTGTGTGCAAAGCTACGTGTTCCGCAGTATTGCATCAGAAATCATTTGCAATTGCATCATCCTTTCTGGTGAGCGAGAGTGTGACGCAAGAGACTGTTTCAAGTCATAAACAGTCAACCATAGGTTGTTGTTTTTTGTTTTTTCGTCATTATTTTCTTGCCTCAGAATGGGTAAGAACGGTCTCTCTCTGAGGCACAGCAACCTCAGATCGTGACTCTACACCAGGAAGGATGCACTGAATGCGCAATAAGTGAACGCCTTGCAGCCAGTAAAACAGCAGTGCATCAGGCAGTGGTCAAGTTCAAGAATTGTGTATCTTATTCAGATTGTAAGAGGAGCGGTCGTCCACGCAAAACCACCCAACGAGACAATATTTTGATAAGAAGATGTGTCGTGAAGTCTCCTACATGTTTAGCTGAAAAGATTCTAGCGGAACTTAGGGAAACTGGTTTGAGAATCAGCAGAAGAACCATCAGTTGCCGTTTAACCGACGAATTCAGCCTCAAATCACGGAAACCGCCTAGAAAACCGAGACTGACCCTTGCAATGAAGTTGAAGCGCTTGCAGTTTGCGAAAAAATACAAAGACTGGACAAGCCAGCAATTGTCCAGAGTTTTGTTTTCCGACGAAACAACAATTCAGTAGTTTGCCTCGAGGAAAAGAACTGTGAGGAGACCACCAGGAACTCAGTACAATGAAAGATTCACACAGCAAACCATGAAACACCCGCCGAGTATGATGATTTGATGAGCGATTTCAACTCAAGGAACGGCGGCCTATTCTTCCTCGATCCCAGAACCACTGGGATGAAGGAAACCACCTTTTTGATTTATTCAAAAAGTTGAAAACGTTGAACTTTAAAATTTCCATGGTGATTTAGTCACACATCAGCCGTAGTATTAAATTGAAATTTTCGTTGATAGGCAGCTGTTATGAGTTGCAGAGAAAGTTGTGTTTTTGCTGCCCAAAAGTAATTTACAAAATTGCATTTAGATTTGAGTTTTGCTCACGTTAATCAGTATCTTCTGTTCTGAGTTTTTGTGACGTTGTATTCAGGGCAGTGCAACATTATTTGATAATGCCAGATTTTAAATTGGCAGTGGCTGTAGAACCGCCTGCGGATCTTTACATTTGAAGCCTTATTCGACCGCCTTCTGTAACATGAGAGTAACGTATGACAAGAGTGCAGTAGGCTTGGTAGAAATGAAATAAATGTAAAAGATAAACCCTTAACCAAACCCTAACATTAACCCTAATCCAAAGCTAATGCTAACCTAAGCAAAGCTAACCCTAACTTATAACTAAGCTAACCTACACATAGCCTAACGCTAACCTAACCCAAAGCTAACCTAACCCTAACACCTAACGCTATCGTATCCCTAACCTAACACTAACTCGTAAACGTAAAATGTAAGCCTGAATAAAAGTAAAAGAAAGAAAGGGAAAGTCGAAAGAACAAAAAGAAAACCAAAGTCGACAAGGTGAGATTCAAACCGAAAACCTAAAGCATAGAAGGCATAGCGCATAACCATTACACTATACTGTTGCGATCGGAAATCCCGAGCGGCATATGCACAAAGCTTCGCACCGTGCCAGCAAGCAACAATAGAGATCATGCGTCGCAATCTCTCTTCGCGTACGCTAGTCCCGAAGTTCAATCGTTCACACGTTAATATCGGCAGAGCTACCACGTCACAATCTCTCTTACTATTGCTTGCTCGCCTTACGTATATAAAGGTGTTATTCTTCGCACACATCCCGTTCGTGGTGAATCACACAATCAACGCAACACCACCGGAGAGGTTGCAACAATACAATCCACACGGTTTCAATGACAAAGTGACCGTTTTATTTGAATTGCATCAGGACAGGTGGATGAATAGTCACTTCCTTTTAAATTCTTTTTAAGTTGAGTTGGTTCTTCATTTTATTTTTTTGGTATGAATGGGGAACATCTGACAGAAAAAAAATTGGGCACACTCGACACATTATTGCCACTAGGTTAGTCTAAACGAAGTAAAGCTTGAGGGGTTATATTGGAATGCAGTACAGAAAATTCTGATTTATGAGCATTTTTAGGTTTGGTATGTGCTTAGAGGCACATTATATTTGTATGGTAAAGCATGAATTGCAGCATACTGCTTTGGTTTCTTGAATATTTGGTAATCATTCAATTTGTTTTGCCATGCAGTGATAGTGGGCAATTAGAATGTGAAAAAAGTGGAGAGGCAGCCAGCAAGTGCCTACTTTACATGGGATATCACATGAAAATTATGCAGTGCATTCAACCCAACTTTTTTTGGCCGGTCAGGTGTATCCCATGCTCATGTCGAGTGTGCCCCAAACATGGTGCACACTTGGCAAAAAAAGCAACCCTTTTCAAATTGATTGTAACAATGTTTCTGAAAGGGGTTGTTTTCATGTTTTGGCATGATATTGTGTAAATAGAGTTGCTTTATTGTGTGACAAATTTTGAGCTTGTTTGGACTTCAAATAAAGTAGCAGTGGTCGAAAATGCAAAAAAGTGTCGACTTACTCCACCTTCCCCTGTTCTATTTTGGCTGATTCATTACATTTCGGTGTGTGTGTGGCATGAAAATCACACCAAGGATTGCGTCAACAGCAGCAAATAAACTTCACTGAAGAAACTGTCCTGACAAGATTCACTACAAGAGTCATTGTGATTTGAGAAATTCTGCTTTGGTTCCTTTTGAAGTTACGGCAAATTAATTTATTTTCACAATACCGGCTTCAGACACTGATTTTCGAAATACCGGCCTCTGTTAAATCAGCAGTAAAATGCTGGCAAAATGGGTCAATTACCGGCCATCTGACAACCCGAGATATATGCAGTAGATACCTTTCGGCCACCAATATTTTAAACGATAATTTGGAAATCTTCTAGCCTGCATTCAATCCTTGAAGGCATGATGAGCTGTGTTGTTGTTTTTACCGGTCGGGTAGCTAGAACTGTTTATAACGACACGCATACCAGTACTGTAGTAGATGCTCGCATCCTGCATGAAATTTAGTCAGATGGTGATCGTGGTGTGGAAAAATTCAATTCAAAACTAAAAAACAGGTGCAGAAATGGGAAGATTGATCTTTCGTGCATTTCAGTGTGAGATGGAACTGGATTATATTACTGTCAGCAGATTGTCACTTGTCCCAGTAGTCAGTGTTTGTGAAAGCAACCCTTTCAGTCCCGTGAAAGCCCCAAATTTTGCAGAGCTTTGCAATCCTATAACTCGCCAGGCGATTGAGCTAGAGAGCTATCCAAACCATCCATGGATTCAGCAAGTTTTGTAGTAAAAAAAAATGTTTTTTGTTGTAATTGGTATACAAATATTTTATGAGGCAAACTACATTTATCAGGCTCAAACATTCATCCAACAATGCTGAAAATTCATTTGTTAGTAATTTCAAAACTGCTGACTTTTTCTTCTAACTGTGTGTTATGATCGTCAACATAGCATTGTGCAGCTTTTAATTTGAAATGAAATGAACAGTGATGCCAATATAGCTGGGCATCTGTCTATTGGACCAACAGTCAATGGTTAACAAAACCTCACAGGTTTTATTACCAGTATCTGGTGGATCATGGTTGAAATGCTAGTTATCAGTGTTGTGGAAAGGCACTTTCGACTTGTATTAAAGTACCTTACTCCTCTCAAAGAAAGTTAATTTACTGAATATAAATTCTAAATATATACATAGCTTACTCCAGCACTTATATAAGTTCACTCTGAACATATAAAAATGAAACAAACACCTCTCCTCATAATGTCCCGCTATTCTGTTGCCGAAGTATGAACCCGTTTTGAAGAAGAGCTCCTATTTTTGTTGCTACGTCTTACTGGACTTACTACTGTGTTAATTCTGACAGCCAACAGGAAAGCTACCTGGAACAAAGTGAAAATTAGCTAGAAACGTTGTGCTTGCCCCTGGACTGTCTGGGTTTAAACTACGTAGACGAGTAAATAGCCTCTCCTGAAACATAACCATAACAAACGATAATAAAGGAGGAAACCCAGCCAATGCAAGATTTACAAGTTCAATTATAAAAGTAATCGTCGATTATGTTTAAATTGGCAGTGTGATAGATTACATTTCATTTTTGGTCAGTTCAATCGATTACGAATACTCAGAAAATCGATTACGATTACCCCATGTCTGATATGGGCAGACACAAGGCTTTGATGTTTTCTTGATTGACCTTTCTGTTAAGTCTGTTGAATGCATTTTCTACATCATCTAACAACAGGGATTCACTGTTTTCATCTTGGAAACTTTTCCTTGCTGAATGTATTTTACTGCTTCCATGTATGATTCCAATTCAGCACACATGTCTATTGTCGATAGTGTTCCTGTTGCACAAATGATGTTTTCCTTTCACAATCTTGTGATTATTGCTTTACCAATGATTTATCATAAGCATTGACCAACACCTGTATATTGGCCTAATGCCATTGTCTTTTTTCTTTAATGGGTCAAGTCTGCATGTGAAGATAAGCTTCTTGCATTGGACACGATTTCATCTTGAGTTATATTTTCAAAGATGACTTTCTCTGTTTTTCTTTCAGGGTTACAAGTTATGGCAGATTGTTTTATTTCCTGTGATTTTAAATGTTTTTTTTGCAGCTTTTATGTCTCAAGTGATGTCATATTTTCTATCAATGTCATTGGCAGTATCCACAAATTTAAAGGCATTTTTCGCTTATAGTATTAGTCTACAGAAAGCTTTCTGATTTGATTGTTTTTGATTGATTTGTTGAGTTATGTTTGAATAGCTTCACATTCTGAGATCAGTTATTGTAGCCTTCGATGTTTCAAGTTCCACCATTCCATTCTCTTGTTTAAGCATTTGACATTGGCATGTTCTTTATTTTTTTATTTGAATGATGGTTTCTGGAGTACTACTGGAAGAAGTACTTGTAACATGTGGATTGCTACTAGCTCCCATTTTTTACTGTAGTTGAAAAGTCCAATGAAACAAGACACTTCGGCAATTATTGTGTATATGGCTTTCCTCTTGGGATTTGCATATAACTTTTTCCATATACTCAATTAAGACCCTTTCTAATCTCCTTTAAATGTCTTTCATCTTGTCCCATGCAAGTATAGGCGTTTGTTTTTGAGGGATTCGCTTATCCTTATTCTTGCAACTATGGCAAAACCAGTTCAATGTGTTATCTCTGGAATGGTCTTTGCAATATATTTCATAGTATTTGTGTGGTAATCCGACGCATGCGCAGTGGTACCATTTTTCCCACACCTCCACACTTTAAAAATGCCTCATGATAATCAGTGCAAAATTCCTTACGAACTCCACATTTACTCATCCCAGATGCCCCAGCAGCCTTTCAGACAAAAAGCTTTTTTTTACCTTTAGCCATACAGTACATGTAAGTCTACTGTATCCCTGAAACTTATTATGTGTGTCACTGCGTCAAGATTTGCACCAACAGATTGTAAGAACAAAGTAGTTTTACTAATCTTAGTCTCATTGTATTCACTCTTGTGCTGTTCATTATGGTAATGTTGCCTACACAACATTATTTTCATTTCTGTGCCGGATCACTGCAGGAGAAATAGGCTAGATTGATAAAGTGTTAGGTTGGTCGATTTAAAATACTCGAGTGTTGTTTTCAGCTCTGAAGATTGTTGGCACGAGACTTTATTTCAACAAACTGCGAATGGTCTAAAGGTTCTTGGATGATAAAGAACCTTGTCAAAAATAAATGATTGCAAGCAAAATTGATAACTTTGATTTTCAATCTACTAATTTTTTTAAGATCTAAATAATTTTTTGTGAATGTAGTGATTTTTGCGAAAAATCTTGTGGCAGCACTAGTTCTGATAGTCTTGTTTAAGTGTTGCCTACTGTAAATGCATTTGTGCAATATGTTGTTCATTCACCAGTTTAAAAGTTAGACTATGAAGGTTTTTCAGTGTTTTGTAATATAAGGCATCTTTATCTTGATAACAATTTTGGTTTAGTCTGTTTTATGTTATAGATTTGTACCTGATTTCTGTAGTTAACATGGCAGTGAGTGAATGGACTAAAAATGAATTGGAACATGTTGAAGCTTGTCCATCAAGTTTGCTCTCATTGAGATATGCTGGCCTCACCATTGAAAGTTTAGGACAAGTAGTCACACCAACACAGGTAAATTGTGTTATGTTTACCACATGCCCAAAGCTGCAGATGTGTTTAAATCAAGAATGGAAGAGGCTACTGTACTAGAAATTCTAACAGTGTAACAAAAACTAATTGCATTATCTTAAAAGTGTTTTATGAGTTGCTAGAACTGTAGTGAAAGTACTATTCATTAAAATAAATGGAAAACTGGTTAGTACAAACTACTGCATGTATAATGTTACCATGTTGACACTTCATGTAAAACCATACTAAGCAAGTTAGTGCAAACACTAAATAGTTCATTCAAGTTAAGATAAAAAAAAACAAAGCCTGACTGAGTTGCGTCATCAACCTTACCAAAATTACTTAACTTTTTTCCTGTTTGAAGTTGATGGTCAAGTTGTAGTTGAACTTGCAGGTTGATGAAATTAGATGGGGCAGGCAAAGGACAATCAAAACTTAGAAGTTTGTTAGATGGTCAGCAATAGCATGCCATACTGTAATAATAGCAATTATTTTGAGTCAGACTCACATCAAAATCACAAGGGTAATTGTTGGGTGTGTTTTACAGTAGGCATAACATCTGCTAATAATAATATACAATATCAATGGTGTTAGACTAGACTGCAGAGAGCTTCTAGAAATTAGTCAGCAAAAATAGGTTTCCCAAAGCAAAAGATTTTGCACTGAAAATGTGCTCGATGTTTGGAAACACATGTGTCAGTGAGAGTACATTTTCTCCATATAGCAAGTCAAATCTAAAATATAGCAAGTCAAATCAGAAATCAAATAGCAGACGAAACACTGGACCATACATCATGTTATTGTTAAAGAGATAGAAAGAGTTTATTGGCGCAAACATTAAACAATTTCATACAAATTAAAGGTAAGGCGCTGGGACACCGAAAAAAAATTGTGAAACAGGTTGTCTTGTCAGGCGCCCCTCGAAAGTTTTATAAATTCCTATCGTGGTTTAAAGTTGATGGCCGAATTATTGCAAATTTAAGAAAGTTATTGTTTTGAAGAGGTTGCAGTTGGCTGGATGATCAACATAGTTGCGCGGGAGGGCTGGATCGCGACTGGTATCTATCATGGTTTGATCAGTTCCGCAAGGAGCTGAATATAGCAGAGAAAGTGTAAACCCAGCTAAAATGAAACTCTGCCCGGGTTTCCATAACCCTTTCGCATCCAAGCAGACAATTGTTGCTCTGTAGCAGTTTGTAGTTTTGTGCCAAGAAGTGAGATCTCCAACTTCTGCAAAAACCAGCCGCTTGAGGAGCCACGCTCACTGTTGTGTACAAGGTTCACAAGTTGTCCAGAAGCATTTCATGATGGTG
>JGI24158J21664_10008593_pt1 | contig 13597 bp, 9 predicted proteins | sample Ectturendosymbi3_FD_21664 | JGI IMG/M metagenome (IMG submission 21664) | reverse complement strand
TTGTCAAGTCAATCCAAATCAGGCGCGATCGACCAACTAACACTCGGCGATCGACCGGTCGATCGCGATCGACGTGTTGGCCACCCCTGATTTATACGGTGCTGCTGCTTGGCGATGACAAAAACACTTTAAATTCGATGTTAAATAAAATCATTAACTGTGCCGCAGAACTGCGCCAACGAGTAATGGTCACAGCAATGTTCGTACCAGGTAGTGAGACCTGCAGCAAAATCGATCAGTCACCTACATGACAGCTGCATGACCACGCCAACACAGTTAGGGATCGAGCATGTTTTGACGACCAAAAAACCTAACGTCACACAACACCGTGCTGTTCCTTCCAGTGGCACATTAGCTTTATACTTGGCAAGACAAACACCCAAGGTGGACGGTTCTTATCTGAAAAATCTGTAGAAGGTGAGACGGAAGTTTCACATTTACAACTTCCCACATGGCACGACGTACGAAAACTGCATGTGCAGCTGACAATTTTTAAGAATAGATGCATTTCACACAGCATTTTGACTGACAAATGTTTATGTTTGGGCTCAATATAGTTACTATCTTAGTGGTTGCAATGAACAACTGAAAATCAAAACTAGGAAAATCTATGGTTTTTATCAGATGATATGACAAGTGACAATACAACCAAACGAAAAAGTAACTGTGGCAAAAGTCACAGTTTTTCAGTGTGTGTAAGTCTAAAGCACGGGTCGGCAACCTTTTTTAACAAACGAGCCATACCGCTTCATTTTCCAGCAGATATGACCGTTGAAGAGCCACAAAACATTGACGACGTTTTATTTTTAATGAGACTTAATAGGAGCATAGGCTAAATTGTAAGAACTTATTTCTGATACTAATCTAATGCAAATTTTAATGTCAGGTTTTTTCGAACCCACGAGAGTCACTTTGGACGAGTTATAAAGCCGCATGCGGCTGCGCAGCTCCGGGGCCGCGGGTTGCCGACCCCTGGTCTAGGGAGTCAGCTATACACGGTGCCATAATGAAAAATATATGTGCCAACCCCAGCGCAATATACCATTTTCAAAACAATATACTGAACAACTTTGTGTCTGAAACATCACAACACTTTGGTTGTTGTTCAATTTCCGAAAAAATTTGCATTAAAATGACCCACAGCATTTTCTCATATTTATTAAGCACACGAAGTTTCAAGAGAATTAATCGGAAATTTGCAAGCTCATTTCCAGCTGCACTAATTTGCTCACATGTCAAAGGCAAGCAAAGAACCTCTGTGGCTATCACAGAGGTGGTGCCATTCAATACAACAATCATTATTTGCCACACCTACTTTGTTCCAACAAAGTAGGAACATACTTTGTTCTGAAGTTTTTTTCAGTCATAGACTACGTTGCTTGAAATGACCGAAAAAAATTATGCAAGTCAATTCGATCATACTTTCTGAAAATATGGACTAGTGAATACTGTTGCAGCAGAATTTAATAACATAGTGGGACAACTGACTGAATTGTCTCAGTGTCTGAAAGACAAATGACTGAAATGTCTTAATATCTCAGCGAAGAAAACAGCTTTGCTTCCTACAGCGCTCTGCTACCGTGCGATCACACACAGAGTTTTAATAATATGCTGCGCACAGTCCAATAGCAGTTTCTTAAGCCCCTGTATCCCGTTGGTGCAACTTCGTTGCAGAGCTTTGCAACGGCAAAATTCGCCAGCCGATTGAGCTAGAGAGATGTTCAAACCCTCTACGGATTCAGCAACTCTTCCAGTTAGACAGGAAAAAAATTTTTTTCGTTTCGGATTTGGGATTCTGTGGGTGACGTCACAATGGGGACATGTTTTCGCCTGTTTGGCCAAGTGTACCTGGCCCTGGCTGCCAACTCAACAAGCCATTTTTTGGCTCAAGATTTTTTTGGAAACTACGCCATAATTGCGTTTTTAGAGTCCTTGATTGGTTGGAAACTACGCTATGATCCGCATCTTTAGAGTCCTTGATTGGTTTACTAGCATATCTGGAGCCAGAATTATGGCCCCAAAACCCCATTTTTTGCAAAAATAAAAAATTTTCTTGAAAGGTATGATTTGCCATCTCAGGACAAATTTTGGTCAGTCATAAGTCGGCAGCAGGTTGAGCTAGACAGCTGTTTAAACCCTCTACAGATGGGGAAGGTCTTGTAGTTCATAATTTTTTTTTTAATTTAAGTTTTGGGGTTTTTGGCCAATGGCGTCATGATTAGGGTAGGTTTTGCGTTTTTTGATGACATCATCAGCAATCTAATGAGCCGATTTAGTGGTTCAAAGTTTTATTGGATTCTAGGTTATAATACAGGTCTTTAGAGCTCTGATCGACTTTCTAACGTTTCTGGTGACAAAGTTATGGCCAAAAAAAAATATTATTTGCCATAATTTTTTAAGCAGAAATGCTACAAAATCAATCAATCCCTCTAAAGACTCTTATTATAGCCTAGAATCCAATTGACGTCATCCAAAATGTAAACAAAAATGCATAAACACCCTTTAGTTATGTAAACATCAACAAAAAAAACAGACATCCAAGAGTAAATATTTTTGTTTTAATTCTGAACTACAAGACTTGAGCTCCCTAGCTCAATCGGCTGGCGAGTTATGTAATTGCTTAAAAGTGGCTGCCACGGGCTTAGAGGCTGCCAATCAGCAACTGTAATTGTCTCTGTTCCGTGATATCAACTAAATGCATAATATGCCAGGACATTAACCTGTGCTAGTGTTGGTTCTGCTAGCACAGTATGATTTAACAGATGCAAACAAATGATAAAACTATGAGCATTTAACTTATGGATCACAAAATTCCAGATGAAGAATACCCACCTGCCATATTCCAATAACAGCATTGGCTATCAAAATTAAGAGAATAACAAAAGGTTCTACAAAAGCTGTGATTGATTCATCTCCCTCTTCAAATAACGCTAAGATCTGCAAAACAAGCAAGACTTCAAATTTCTTTTTACTTTAAGAATTTTTATTTTTTTCACTCCTTTTCACATAAACACTAAAAAATTGCTGAATAATTTTTGCTTATTGATTCCTTATTTATCTCACATTTGGAGAGTAGTTACTTCCAACGAGTATTTGAAAAAGAGTATGCCTTCCCTGCTTAACTATTAGATAACGCAAACACACATGTAGAAACACAGGCAGATAAGAAGCATTCACTATGTCCTACAAAGAAATCTTACTTACGAATGAAATTATGGCAGCCAATAGTAAAATTCTAATTAGGAGGTCTTCAAACTGCTCTGCAATAAGCTGCCATAAAGGTTTTCCTGTAACAACAAAAATCCATGACAGTTCTAAAATAGCATAGTGTTACATGCACAACTAAAACAACAAAAAAACATGTGCAAGTTACAATGAAATCTTTTTACTCATTCAAGAAATGCTACACCAAACATCGTAAAACTTAGCTTACCTTCCTCAGCTGGAAGTTCTGAAACAAAAAATAAAGATTAATTAAAAATACACTGCTTCAAATATGTTCATTGAAACCTGAGACGCCAATCAAGTCAATGAAGCACATTCATATGCTCATTCTGGTCTCACAGTAATTTCCAACTCAAGTGCTCCTTTCAATACGCTTTCTTGAATTGATAAGCATGGCAACAATGCTACAACCACTAAAAATAAATTACAGTACTTACCGTTTGGCCCATATCTTTTCTTATTTTGCTTTACTTCTTCCTGACTAAGACCCAAACGTTCTGAGACATTGAAGTAATTTAACACTTCTTCAGTTGTTTTTGCATATGCATCTTCCATTTTATTTCAACGCAATGTCCAGTCAGGTTGTATTTCTGGTCCAGTCACTACAGGTAAATGATTTAGACTCAACTATTCCTTTTTCTAAGTAAAAAATCAACAATTGTAATTGGTCAAAGATTCTGAATTATTTCAAAATCAATTGCAAGCTTTGGCAGCAACCTGCAGTTAATGTGCAAAAACGCCACATTTTCATAGCAAATCCATCACATCTTCTAATTTAATTAACTATTAAGTATTTCTCACAACACATTTCTCCAACTATGTAAAAATTAAGCTGTATTTATTTGAACGTTACAAGCTTAAATATTGTAACACTTGCTTTGCTGAGAGCTTGCAACTACTGCCAATCATGCCAAGTAAGCATTTATTCAATTGTAAGCCACAGCATACAAAGTTTTTTTTCATCATTTCATGTGGCTTAAAATCATGGGCAGCTTACTTTTTTATTTCTTTACCTTATTGAAAGGTATAGATTATGCTCAGTCTTTCCTTGGCTGTGTTTTTTTGACCTAACTCCCTTTTCACATTCTATTCTCTTCAGCATCATGTGCACATCTGTCATTATAGGAGGGATTATAATGAACAGAAGACAGTTGTATTAGTGTAAGCATCATTACCAGGGTTGCCAAAACATGAAATGTACTAGAATATGAATGTATCTCAGAGGCTTAGATAACCTATGTTCAAATGCAGCTTACAATCGACTAAATACGGCAATGAAAAGACAAGGCAGACATTTTGCCATTTGCACTCAGATTGAGATAACAATAACTGCATTGGCTCACTGAATAACTTGTGTCACTAAACTGTTACCTAAGCTTAAGCCACTCAATACAAGTTCACACAAAATAATTACGAAACTCTCAGACAACTTTCTCAGTTTTTTATTAAAAACAAAAACTTTGAATTGCATACTGTTTGACATTGGCTTAAAATCCTTACTTCACCTGACAAACATAGGTTTTTACTAGTTTGAGAGATGACTGTTAGGATCTGAAGTTATGTTTGTCAATTTATGGATGAATGCTTTTTGCACCTGAGGGTCACAAGTAAGTTTTTTCTTTCCCAAGTATTTCTATAAATGCATACTATTTACTTGAAACAACAATGAACTTCCAGCATACATTCACTATTTCAGGCAGTAAAGTTCGGAAAATAACTATACAATTGAAGTAATATTTAAAAAAAGCACTGCTGGTAAAATGTCAGAATTGAAATTTTAGTACCTGCAAATTTCTCAGGTTAATGCCTGAATTTAATTGTTGAAAATGAATGTTGTTTTCTATCAGAGTTTGCAGCTTCTGAAGTGAAATTAATCAATAAAGTAAATGTGAAAGATACATCAATAATTGATTGTTGTGCATGATTATAGGCATTTTATCATTTATTCATCACACATTGTGTTGCATCTATTTTGTTAAGCATCATTGAAAGTTCGTATCAAACAACTTTTATGTTTTAATTTTACAAGAGTTCTCACAGTTTGTTTTAGAGTTTCAGTACATTTAAATCTGAAAGTAATATAGAAGGCAGAGTGTAGAAATGAGGTTTGAAATCTTTAGTTTTCTGAGCCACTTTTCTGGCAAGATTGTTTATATATGATTAAACCTTTTAACCATAAGGCCGACTGTAAAGAAAAAGACAAGGTAGAAAAATCTACATGCATGTATAGTTTCTAGTTTGTGATCTCATCGCATACATTTCTGATAGGAGGCAATGGTGGAGAAGAATGGCAGAACAAATCATACATTTGGGTAGAGGTTTGCAGATCGATTAAGAAAAAATGCTTATACATTTTATTTGTCCTACTACTTGGGCAAATTCCATTTCAGCTGATCATTGTGCAAGTTTGTTAATTTTTTTGTGCTATGCTGACTGTAGTGTTTGCTGCGTAGGTCAAATTGGACTTACCATAATTGCTAAAAGTATTATATCAACAGCATAAGGATCTACCTTAGATTACATTTCACACTGCCAGCATCTCTTAACTCTCAGTAATGAAGAAACAAAAGAACATCCCAGAGAACGAACTTCTCTACCATATACCTTTGTGTTTTATCTAAAAAATGATTCATACCTAAGGTCAAAAATGCTCACCACAAGAAAAAGTTGAATGATCATAAATGCATGATAAAACCTGAAATATTTTACCACAACACAAACATGATTGGCAAGTTGGCAATAATAAAAAACTAAAAATCTCAATGGAAAAACATAAATCTCAATGGAAAAACATAACTAAAATTTGAAATTCATTAGAAAATGTGTTTGTGAAGACTTGCTGAATTTAAATAACACCAACTAGCAAACGCTGCTATAGTGAAAGTAACTTTCATTTTGCAGAATTGGCGTTTCCCAACTCATGATTGTTATCTTTTGTGCATCCAGGCTGGCATGTTTCAACCTGTCATTTGCTCCAAGGGAATTTTGCCATGTGTGCTTGACACAGATCAGGTGCACTGACCTTGTTTCACCAGTCAAGTTTTTGTATTGCTGGCACACAGACGACATTGGCTGTTGCTGCTGTCAGGACATCATGAAAGCATTTTCTACTACTAATCAGAAGCTTTTTGTAAATAAAGATTTGTGCATCAGGAAATCTATGAAACAAATTTGAAATAGGTGAGAGCCAATGCCCTGATCCAGCTTAGCAACCAAAAATGTCAGGTAGCTCAGTATAGAGTCAGAAAAGCACTCATACGCTAAGCTGCCTCATTGTTAGTAGTATTTGGGGAATCCAGCAATTCTGCATGCCACAACAACCTTCCTCACAACCAATCTCAATGCTGGCTACCCCAAATCTCTACACTGCCCAGAACGCTTGAAACTCAGGTGCTTCTCTCTATTTTAATTTTAGCAATCAAGGAAAATCAAGTGCAAGTAAAGCAAGACATATCAATAACACATTTAACTGGTCATCAAAAATTAAGGTGGAAGATTCACACAAAAACATCTGTAGCAAGGCAACATTACTTAACACTTTGAGAATCAGCGTACGATATATTTGTACTTCAATTTTGGCCTAAAAAACAGGTCATCCAAAGTATCAAAATACTTGCATTGAACCTGAAACCCCAGCAGGTCATCCAAAGTATCAAAAGACTTGGATTGTAGCCGAGTTTCCAGTAAAAACTTCAGCGAAATACTACCACTTAACAGTTGGCGCCCAGGGCAAGGCAAAGTGGGCCAAGGTGGCCTAAAAGTCCTCCACTTACGACGTTACTCATAAAAAACCTGCCACCCCCAAGCAAACAAAATTTTTCAAGTGCACACTAGAAGACTTGCCGGGTCTTTTGAGACTTTTACCAGGTCTGCAGAGCATACCAGACTAGAGAAATTCCCACGGAAAGCCACATGCGTTTGGGCGTTTTTTCCAAAAATCCCTGAAACCAGCCAGACACCAAAGAGTTAAGTAGCTACATGTTCGCTGCTGGTCTACGAATATATCGCACCTGAAAGTCAGCCTAAACCAAGCAGTTTTCGGTTGTCTTATCCATAATTCGCCAGGCAATTGTGCTAAAGAGCTGTTCAAACCCTTAAAAAAACACAAACGAGTCTTCAAGCTTGCAATGAAAAAAAATTTTCGTTTTTGTGAGTGACATCATAAGTGAGGTAGGTTTTCAGATATTTTGGCTCATGTTACATAGCCCAGTGCCTAACCGCTAGATTAGAGGTTCCCAACCTGAGGTACATGTTTTCCTAAAGGTAAATTTGCCTATCCAAAAGGGTACATTTAAGGTTAGCAATAGATTTATATATTTACATATCTTTTATTTCTAAAAATTTGTACATATATCACAGGGTTCCCACACATTTTCAGAAAACATTTTCCATACTTTTTCAATATCTTTTCAATATGTACTAAATCAAAAGACTTTACTACCATCATTTAGCTTCATTTTTCAAAAATTTTACTCATGGAACACAATGCAAGAAACATCTGCAGAACTGTCATCAGCAGTGAAGAACAAGATTTGAATGAGCAAATGGTTGAATTTAGAATTTCCCTACTTTTTTAATACTTTATGTACATTTTGGTTAATTCAATACTTTTTCAAGGTCTTAAAAACCAATTTCGCAATTCATTCCTTTTTTTAATACTTTCAATACTGCGTGGGAACCCTGATATCAGCAAACATTGTTTCAAAAAGCCATTATGTGCTTATTTTTAAACATATCTGTGATTAATTATGATAAAATATTTTGTCATAAGAAATTTCAGGGTTACATGCTCATCTGTCGGAATGCTGAAGGGGTACATGGTCAGAGAAAGGTTGGGACGCCCAGCACTAGACAAAACTACTTTTGTCAAAAGTATTTCGCTCAAAGTTTTCATTGGAAACTAGGCTAGAATCCAAGTCTTTTGTGCCTTTGATCAACTTTCCAACGTTTCTGGTTCAAAGGTAATAATCTAATTAAACAACAAATTCATAAATGATATCTAATAGGCTGGAGTATATTAGTATTGTGAGTAATTGCATATCATGACGACAAGAATTATTTACTTAACTCACTCATGTACAATATTTTGAATTGCTATTTTCTCATAAACCCTCCAACCTTTCAGATTATTTTTATACCTAAACTTTTTGTTACGTTATAAAATATCAAACTTTTGGCTGTATGATATGATTACTACCTTTTTCTCTTTATCTTCTGGGATTTTTGTACCTTGCGATTATGCAAGAACTACCGTAAAAACTCTGTGCACAGGAACCTCACAAAGTAATACGATCCATGCATTAACATTAAAGTATGTGCTACTTATTCACAGAATCATGTGCTCATCATTGCAATTGTTGCTTAATTATGTAACAGGATAGCTAAGTTTGTTCACAAAAAAATCATTGTGATTTTGAAAACACATGCAAGCCTCCATTAAGACAGTGGACAAAACTGTCACATGCATAACATCATGTGGCTAACAGCAGTCTTCGAAACCAAACATGTGCAGCATTCGTGGTTAAGGCCAAACTACACTGAGGAGTTGCCAGGAGTAGCCGCGCACGATTCTGTTTGTTTTATTGCGTCAGGTAATTTTGCACTGGTGTATGGCTCAGCACAGCAACTCCTGGGTGCAATAAAACAAAGAATCGTGCACGGCTACTCCTGGCAACTCCTCGGTGTAGACTGGCTTTTAACACTTTGAGAGTTGGTCTACGATATATTTGTACTTCGATTTCAGCCTAAAAACCAGCAGTTTTTGGTTGCCTTACCAACGCTCTTGCTCCTCTGTCAATTGCGCTAGAGAGCTGTTCAAGGGCTCAAACGGATCGGCTAGTCTAGTAGATTGCACTCGATAAAAAATTTTTTGGTTGGGGGTTGCAGATTTTGTGTGACTGACATCATAAGTGAAGTAGTTTTAGGGTCATTTTGCCTCATGTTGCCTGGCCTAGGGCCCAACTACTAGGCCAAAGTGTTTCGCTGATGTTTGCATTGGAAACTAGGCTCGAGTCCGACTCTTTTAAGCCTTTGATCAACTTTGTAGCGTTTCTGTTCAAAAGTTATGATCTAAAATAAACAAATTAAGTAATTATCTAATTAGATAATTAGTCAAATATTTTTACTAACTTACATCACCACTTTGAACCCGAAAACCCAGCAGGTCATCCAAAGTATCAAAAGACTCGGATTGTAGCCTAGTTTTCAGTAAAAACTTCAGCGATATACTACCACCTAACGGTTGGTGCCCAGGGCCAGGCAAAGTGGGCCAAGGTGGCCTAAAAGTCCTCCACTTATGACGTCACTCATAAAAAACCNACATACCCCAAGCAAAAAATTTTTTTTCTAGTGCAGACTAGAAGACTTGTCGCATCTTTTGAGATTTTTACCGGGTCTGTAGAGCATACCGGACCGGAGAAATTCTCACACAAAGCCACATGCGTTTAGGTGTTTTTTTTCCAAAAATCCCCAGAACCTAGCGGACGTTCAAAGAGTTAAGGCATAACCAGCAATTAAATAAATAGGACCGTTTACTACACAAAATTGGTTCTAGGTCAAAAGACAACTGGATCCATGCATTTAGGTGCACCACATTAATTACAAGGAACACTTTTGATTTTTGAGAAAATTGAAAGATTTTGAATGCACTTTTTGGTTCGAAAAATATGCTATGTACTATTTCATCATGGTGCATTGCTGACTCCATTACTTTTTAGCATGTAGTTTTCAAAATTGCAGCAGCTATGCAATGTTAATTTTTGCAGCTAGCTACAGCTTTACTAAAACTAAGAGCCTTAGCGTGGCCATGGAATGATGGATAATTTATAGATCGTTTGCCATCGATCAGTGGCTAAATAACCTACTATACAAGCTGAGCTAAGCAAAACAGTCATGTCACTTATCATGATTCATGGTTGCATGACTTCAAGCATAAAAAAATGCTATTTGCAGTTAATGCTCTGGATTTTACGGTTTCGATGTCCTTAAACTTGATACTCGCAGTAATGGAAACTTTTTGTTCAAAATGCAAAAAATTGAACTTAAGTCAAATAAACAAAATACAACTGGTTATTACTATAACATTATAGTTCAATTTAGGGTTTAGGTGTTCTCAGGGTATAAGACAGAGGTGTACAAACTTTTGCTATTGCGGGCCGCATTACTTTTATTTATATGAAGTATGGCTGCCAATGAGTTTGAGTTATATTTATGAGATACTGCCAAGTGCCAACCAACACAGAACACATTCAAACATAAATTGCGTATTCAATATATAATTATTGGAAGCATTACCATTGAGATTGTTATGCATCATGTCGACTGATTTTCTTGCCTTGTCTTTGTTTTTATTTTGCTTCAACATACGCCAGGACGGCTGCCAAATCTTATATTTTAAATTACACGTGGACGGCTGCAAATTTCATTATCAAAGGCCGCGGACGGCTGCAGGTTGTGCACTGTTGGGGTTTAGGGTAAATGTTTATGGTTAGGATTCACGAATTTAGCCTGGGATTTAGGTTTTCGTTTTGGGCTTAGTATGTTGCTACAGTAGCAAATGTAGTGCAGTCTAGTGCACACTCATGCATTACAATCATAATGCAGTCACGTGACAGGCAAAAAAATTTTTTAAATTAAGGTCTGCTGGCAGACCTATTTTATCTCTATGTGTAAACACTTTCTCAGATTATGATTCTAGCTTATTAGTTACTGTATCATACATCATGGTTACAGCTTTCGTAGCCTGTTGGCTAGGTGAACCAATACCTGTACACGTAAAGGTTAATTCAACAATAACAAGCAGAATTAGTTGGCTGTCAGCAAAGCGACACGGTGAGCAATTGCAGTTAAACAAGAGAGAACAATACAAGCCAATAAAAAATAATATACAGTAAGTGCTTCAATGCACGTTTCTTTATCAACAACTGATGACAGTTCTTTATGGGAATGGCTATAGGTACCCCTTGCAGCGATGCGGTACGAATAAAACACTGGCTTTGTCATCTTAACGGCACGGTCATGGTAGTGTAGCGGATGTGTCTACGTCTACTGCGCAAATGGTTTTTGGTTCGGCTATCACCGTGACCCTTGTCCTTGTTTGCTTTTCATTTTGGTGATGATGGTTGTACATTTTATGGGACCACTTTTTAGTTACTTTTTCGAAAAGTTTCCAAACTTCTGTGTTTAGATTTACAGTTAAGGCTTAGGGTTTTGGGAATAGCTACAGAACCACCTCGCATAACACAGTTTAAGCAAAACACTGAGTTTATTACTCAAGTGGCACAGTGGTTACAGTAGCAGATGCGTTTACATCTGGCTCTGCTGTGCCTATGGTTTTTGGTTTGGCTCTTTTACCTTGGCGAATTTTCTTTTGGTAATAGTGGTTGCACATTTTAATTCATCAAACTACTTTTTCTTTACTTTTTTATAAAGTTTCCTAAGTTTAGGTTTAGAGGTTAGCGTTAGGTTTAGGGTTTACCTTACCTTTTACATTTAGCACGTTTCTACCAAGCCAGCTGCACTCTCGTCATGCGTTACTGTCACGTCATAGGTGGCAGTCGAAGGTCTTTAATTTGAAGATCCACAGGCAGTTATGTAGCCACTGCCTTATGGTTTAGATTGAGGGTTATGGTTTAGTAGTATGTTTCTACCTTGAAGCCAACTAGTGCACTCTACTGCAAACTGAGTGATCGTGCATTACTATCACGTTACAAGGTGGCAGATGAATAAGTTATCAAATATCCACTGGCGTGCCTGTACCCACTGCCTACTTTTAACTTTACTGTGCTCTTAACTCTAGCAGTAGCAAGTAGGGCTGTCGACCTACTGTTACAACTGTACTAGGCTAGCCTACTGATTAGCCCACAAACTGACGAAGTTTGAACCAACGTCACTTTTCAGGGCACTCAAGTGACTTCTATAGTTCAAAGAAACAGTCTCACAGCGCAGTCACAAAAATGAAAACTACCAATTACACTAATACACGACGTGACGCAACCACCAGCATGTAAGATGTACTGTAACTGTAAAAGCAGCCCCAGAGTACTGAACAAAGGAATGTGCAAGGCTGACGTAGCCTATCGCTGCCCTAGACCGGTTCTTTCACAGCGAGTCGATCCGTTCTAGCAAACAGACTGGAGATGCATGGTCGTTTGCAGAGGTGGCCGGAGTCATATTTTCAGACTCAGACCCACTCCTGTTCAAAAATTTTTGAATCCGGCTGCAGGTCCGGGTCCAAAAAATTTTCAAATTTGAGAATACAACTCCTGTTCAGATTCCGGCTTCCCATCGATACAACCGAAATTTACCAATTTTTTATTTAAAAAAATAACCAAGCGGACTCCTACCACTGAGCATAGTCTTTATATAACAGTGGCTATGGGAAAAGTGACCCGGGTCAAGTTTTGCACAAAAATTTTGACTCCTGCTCCGGATTCGGGATCAAAAAATGCAGAACCCTGCAGAAGTCGACTCCGGCCACGTGGCCACCTCTGGTCGTTGGGTTGCTAACAGAAATGACAGTTTGACAGTTTTCACAGTTTTATTGATTTCAGCCGCAAGGCCTAGAAAATGACTTAACGCGCATATAACTCAAAGTAAGACACTTGCGAATTTTCATCATACACAAGGCAATTTTACACGCCTCAACACAAACAAGACGAAGCTATCAACGACGAAGATAAAAACAAGCATTTTATTGATCAAGACTCGTACTTATTCATAAAACAAAAACAAAACAAGTGAAACCTTGCAGCCAGGACACCGAAAAACCTTGCGGTTATCGAGTCGAAGTGCTCAGCTCAGTGATAGCCAAAAGTAAAAACAAAGACACAATTACGCAAAACAGTGAAACAGACCTGAGATAACGACCATGGAAATACTTCAGTTGCCTGCCACAGAATGCCAGGCGCCACGTTATAAATCACATGAGCAATCAGAAACGCATGCCAAACATATGCGTAAACGACAAGATAGATTAGCAGAAAGATAAGATAGTGGTAATATTTTAATAGAAAATTAACCAGACATATCCAGGAGTATGGTTTGTCAGACATTCATACATACTGCAACAACAAAGATGATCGGTATTGATTACTAAAGGCATTATGGGATATATCTTTGAATTGTTGTTTTACATTTGACCAAAGAGTGGCTCCTGGATGAGAAATTGTTCTTTTGTCAGCCTTTGTTGAAACTTGTACAAACTAGTTTTGGTTGGTTGTGTTGCAACCTCTTCGGTGGTGTTGCGTTGAATGTGTGATTCACCACGAACGGGATGTGCGTGAAGAACAACACCATACATATATGTGGTGTGAACAAGCAATAATAGAGTGATCATGGCATGTGAACTCTATTGTTGCTTGCTGCCACAGTG
>JGI24158J21664_10008592_pt1 | contig 13598 bp, 7 predicted proteins | sample Ectturendosymbi3_FD_21664 | JGI IMG/M metagenome (IMG submission 21664) | reverse complement strand
TTACATTGAGAGCGCAAGGAGAAGCGCATACCCGGCCAAAGCATAACATCCTCGATAGTGAAATCACTATCGGAAGCTTCCTTTGGCCTGATGGGTTGAGACGAAGTAAAATAAAAATGGTGGAGATGCGGGGCACGTCATGGTGGAGGATGTGGGTTTGAAGCCATGACCTGCAGGAAGCATACGATCTTCGATACGTAGGCTTCGTCTCGTTGAGCACGAATGGCTCGAACGACTTCCGTAGGGAAGGGAGTCATGTAAGCGCCCTGCAGAGCAGCGCTTACATTGAGAGCGCAAGGAGAAGCGCATACCGGCCAAAGCATAACATCTTCGATAGTGAAATCACTATCGGAAGCTTCCTTTGGCCTAATGGATTGAGACGAAGTAAAATAAAAGTTGCTTGTTTTTGAAGACAAGCCTGAGCTACAAGTATGAAGTCGTTAAGAATTAAAAATGCTTTATAGAACATTTTGCTGTATGATGCTATACAGTTTCACAGCTACCTCGCTCATTCATTACGAACGAACGCGTTAAAAACATCGGCGAGCCGTGGCCGTGTAAGCACTTTCCCCGCTAGGCGCAGCTCCTCTCTAGAGTCGTGCCTCAAGTGCGCAAGAAAGTAGGTACAAGCCAAAAAACTCTGGGAACCGTTGAAGTGTGAAGTTTGCTGCTGTTCTGTTTGCATTCATCGCGTTGTCGCGACTATGAAGATTAGTGCTTTAGTAACGACCGGAGTGAAAAAAGACGCATAAATTCCAAAGTTTTGTACAGTTTCACAGGCACACAGTTGCGCAGTACTGTTAGATCGGTGTAAATCTCTAGATTTGGTGGCAAATCCTGGTAATGCAAGAGTTAGTGAGGCCTTACACGTTTCTGGATTTAGATTGCGCAAATATTTGCAGTTACAAGATGAGGTATTTCAACATACTGCGGTTGTGGGACCTTAAACAACTTTGAGACGTCCGGGTGACTTAAATCCGTTTTCTCATTCTTGTCATGAAACGCCACAAACACAGAAACGTGTTTTCACCTAAAAAATGTGATGTCATTTAGGGCGACCTCTACCTAGAGGTCATCAAACAGCAAAATCAACTGACAAAAGCCATCACAACAACATAGACTTTCGCAGTGAGGCAATGGGCAAAGGGCCATCTTCTGAATTTTGACTGATCATCCTACAACCAATTCTATTGTGATAAGGATTAGTTCAAAGTATTTATGTTTTGCAGACGTTAGAGCCTAAAGAGTGCGTTTTTGCGGCAAATCTTAGGCAGCCCAGTTATGCTAGAAAAGAGAAGCTTTTAACATGTGCTAACACTCAAAATGCCACGGCATTTGTGGAGTTGCATGGAATAGATGCATAGCGTAATAACCTTTGATTTGCTCTTAGCTGTGACAAAGTGTATTAGTTTCTTCCTTCGAAATTTTAGGAAAGCATTCGCCAACACTTTATTGCTGTGTATATTTGTAATTATATCTTGAAGCAAAGTTTCAATACACGAAATGAAGATTTGCAAATCCTTTGCGTTTTGTTTAGTGAGCAAGTTTAACTAATGGTTCTTAGTACAATATGGTGTAGATAAAAAAAAACGATTACCAAACACACATGGGGTGATAAATGCAGGTAAAATAAAAAAACACAATAGACATCAACATAACACAGATGATGGTCGGCAAGCAATGGGTGAAGAATTGATACATGTACAGATGAGCAGGTGAAGCAAGCACATAGGTGAAGGAAGCGAGAAGAAATAAGGGTTATGAGGCAGAGAGCAATGCATTTTAATATACTTCAACCTTTCGGTGTGAAAAGTTTTTGCGTAAATACTTTTTATAAATTTCATTGCTTAGTGATGCAGGTGCTGTAAATATAATTAATGCAATTTGCTATGTTTGCTAAATAAATGCAATTTGCTATGTTCAAATTACAAACAAATGGGTATATTTTACGATAAACACTCCTGCAAAATGTTGATTTGGTCTGAATGTGGGGAAAAGGGATTTAGGGAATTGTTGGCAATTTTTGGCATAAAACTGCTAGTTGTGTCATTTACTGAAATTCAGGGACGAACTTCAGTGTGTGGTAAAAAGTTACTTAGAGATTTTTGATTGGTTAACCTACAGTGCTGTCACTGCTGTGTTAAAATACCATAAAATATTTGTAAGCTTCGACTTGTTTGCAACAACATATTAATTTCCTCGCCAGTTTGCGAAGCTTTGCAGAAATTAAGGGACTACAAATTTTTGCAGCTTACTTTTAAATCTTTTATCTAATCGTTGCTTTTTGTTGCAGTGCTGAAAAATTCGAAGCAATACATCATTATACTGAACTCCAGTGATATTTGTGGAAAGTGGAAACCTACCCATTCGTCAAATGTTGCTAAATTTTTTTGTTAATTCGTGCATTGAGGTGTGTCTGATTTTCACCAAAACTGTCGTACAAGCGTTGCAAATTAAGTCAGGTTGAAAGCCAATGAAATTATTATCAAAGCGGTAGCGAATCGGTGAAGCACCAGTCATATCAACCAAAGTAATACTGCAACAGTACAAACGAAAACACTTTATGTGACTTGTCAGCCATCGCCAGACAAACGGTTGTTCTACGGTTACCTTTCACAAGTGCATAAGCTCTACGATGCTGCAGAAACCGCTCAATAAATCCATGGATAAATATATCAATTCGTCTATTAAATTCGATTTGCCGTGAGAAGGAATTTTTCTACTTATGTACATTATATAATACCAGGTTAATGAATCCAGACTCCACTTTGTTAATTCATTTTCAGTTCTATGTGCACTGTATTTGTAAATGAACAGAGACGTAGGCTGACGCAACGCACTTACCTCCTTATCACCATCCTGCGTAGCTCATCTCAATTTGTCGGTCGTTTAGATCTAGCTAGATCTTCCTCGTTCTTCGGTCAGAAATACAGTCATTAGAGCCGAGGTGTATTTTCTAGTCTGCACTGTACAATGAAGAGATTTAGAATAGAAAGGACAACAGCTGACAAGAAGCTTGAGTTTCCAAATAACCAAATGGCATTTTTACCATCAAGATTCGTTGTTTTGCTGTTGGTCTATGCGCGCCGGTTAATAAGGCCTCAGCTTATTAAACCCGATTTTGTTTTGGGCCAAGGTGGATTTATCGTTTTGGATTTTCCAGGGCGTCTACTGGGTACTAAGCAACAACGCGAAAAATTGTCTATTTTTATATTTTAGAACAGCCTGGAGTGGTTTTCCTACCACCTCTTTTGTTAGAGTCTTGGGTTAAAAGTAGGATAGCACACGTCCATGGATTCACATTTGACACTGCACATTCTTCTCTCAATTTTTTGTGGTTGCCTCGGAAGGGATCCTCAAGGTGTGTTATCTGCTTGTCACAGTTTTCATAAAATTTAGAATCTAAAGAGTTGCATAAAAATACTGGCACTTTCATCAATATTCAAGCAATACCTGATCTAGTTCGAAAATCTTTGAGAAATACGATTTGCGCACGGTTCCATTGCCACTTGATGACTAGCTCCTCATACGTTCCAGCTGGATTAAGGCTGATCGCAGCAAAAACCTAATATGCCTCTTGAAGACTTTTTCAGAGTTGGACACTCCTGAAAAATATCTGGACTGGGTTCTGCTTGGGCAAGCCTTGTGGCGATTTTTAAAAGAATTGTAGGCTCTGTACTTCATTCCATCTTTTCTTTTGATTGCAAGGCTTAAATTGAATTATTTTCAAGTTTAAGGATTTCTCTGGGTATGTTACAAAATAAGATTTTGAAACAAGCTTGGCCATCTTCGGTTGAACCACAAAACAACCCTGAAAAAACTCAAAACGGCTTCTTTATCAATATGGAAAACGTCTGGTGTTCGGGACTTCCATTTTTGCTTGATTTTGGATGTTCTGCCCCGCACAAAAATTGTTTTTTTCTCCAATCAAAATTTCGGCTCTTTGAAGCTTTCTCGCCATAAATCGTCGTGTTACATTTGAAAATTACAGAACTTTATATTCTTTGCAGAGCTTTTCCCCCACTTTTGGTTTGACAAATCTGAACAAGAGCTTCAAAAAGCCATCCGTCTTCAGTCTCTCAACATAAACGTTGCAAAAAATGTCATCGTGTTTCTAGGTACGTTTTAATGATTTTCTTCTCAATCTTTCATGATGCCGTTGTTGCTATCCTACGCACACCTGACCAAGGCAGCTTGATCAACAGTGGCGTAACTAGAGGTTTGAGCCAGTGTGTGATTAGCTGAAGGGGGCCCACTTGCCGATACCCAGAAAAAGAGTTGAGAAATGATAGTCAATCCGGATGTGCATGTCCATTGTCCATATTAAAACCCGAATTCACCAGAAAACACTCGAAAAAACGCAAAAAACAACAACCTACTGAGAAAGAAAAATATATACAAGTGGCGNATGAAGGGGGGCTGACTGGGCTACAGCCAGGGGCCCCACCATTTAGGGGTCTCCAATCCTCAAGTCGGTAAAAATGGTAATATGTGAACAATACACAGAACACTGGAAAAGATACCATCGCCGATTGGAACTGATAAGTAGGCGCTCTATGCTCATTCATTGAAATTGCTTCGTTGAGGTAAAAGTAGTTGATTCTTTGGCGTGTGGTCTGACCGACACTCACTAGCAAGTTAGTACTCCACGGTCTGAAAAGGTAAGGTCTTCCATCCGTTTGTCTTATTTTGGTTTCGGATGCGCATGCGGTATCTACGTCATTTGAACATCCCCTGTCGACAGCCCCGAAGGAAGTTGTGAACTTATTAAGTGGTGTCAGGTCTCTCAACAATAGTGAAAGTAAGTAGATTTTAGCTTAGGATGAAAAATCATTGTGTTATAAGGCAGAACTACCAGAGTTGCTATATCAATACCAATTCTGGTACTATTTGGTACATAGGCCTACTAATTTTATGTTATTGGGTACTATTCTTGATAAGTGACTTGAAATAGAATAAACGCATTAATAAACAGAAAAGTCGGCAGATGTCGAGATACTTAAAACATTAGCTGATAACAAGAATTAAACCATATCAACGATAATCAACCACGTCTCCGGTCTGTTTATATTTCGTTCAAGTAACTCTGCTAAGCTTGCTCACGCTAAACTCAGTGACTCATTCGATTTTAGTACGTCGTAAGTTGTGCTTTTAGTTAAGAGTTTTGTTGAGTGCTATTTTATATTCTAAGTGCAGCAGAAAAACAAAAACAATTCAGTAGTGTTACATCTTATGAATGAACGTAAAACCATACATAATAAGTGAAAATGAGTTTCACAACAGTTATCGATAAGTAAGTGCATACTCGTGTTCTTACTAATAGTTTTACTGTTAGTGTTTCGTCCTTGATTGTGAACAGAAAAATAAATACTAAATTAATTGCAATGAGTACAATTGTATTTTTACCATATCAATTTAGGACATATCAAAATTGGCTATTAAGTTTAGGTAAAGTTAGGTTAAATTATGGTTAGTTTAGTTTTAAGGTTAGTGTTATTTTTGTCTTGAAACTGCAATACTGTAGAAAGCTGATTTTTCTGAAAATATTGTTTAAAGAGAATTTTATATAGGCTACCCAAACAATGTCATTTGGATATATACTGGTATATACAGTGGAAATCCGCTAGCACGACCACCCACTGGACGGCACTCAGTTGGTCGTGTGTACGAGGCCGGGTTGGTCGCGTTAGTGGATTTAATCACACTTGCATTTCAAAAGGTTTCACGTATTAGCTTTCCCTAACGTTCACATCGCACTTCGCATATATCTGTTTTCGCATCTATCTGTCCATGGCAACATCAAACTGTAGCAGTGAGGAGTGATCTTTATAAAAAATGAAAAGAATAAAATATGAGATTCGAAGTTGCATGGGTCAACAGCGGCACAGTTGTCTCACCCTGATAAGCATTGAAAATGATATTGTAGAGCAGGGTGGGGAACCTATTTACTATCACGGGCCGCATGAATTGTGCAGTATCGCTGGCGGGTCGCAAAATCAACTAATTTTGTCTTAAAATTATACCTTTATCCAACTATGAATAAGAGTGGCTTTTCTTGACTTACTATCTAAGTACCTGTTTATCATGGAGCTTCGTTTTGACGCGATGTTGTACTCTAACTTGGGTAACAAAACATCTGATGCGGGCCATATCAAATGTTCACCCGGGTCGAATTTGGCCCTTAGGCCGCAGGTTCCCACCCCTGTTGTAAAGTCACCAACAGTGGCGTGCAGAGAGAGGGGCGACGGCGGCATCCAAAAGGAAAACTAGAAAAATTAAAATGCTGCAACTAGATTATTTTTCCTATTGTAAACCTGCTAACACATGCTGCATAGATTTAATTTTTCGAAACTTGTGTTTTTGCCAACACTAGTTTTTACGTATTCAAATGCCAGTTATTTTTACATTTTTAATGCCGGGGATCTATACTCGAGGTGTGCGGCGCACACCCAATCAACCTGATAGTGACGTGACTTCTTCCGGATCGTGCGATCAAGGGAAAATCACAAAAAGAGCTTGAAAGATAATTGTGGACGTTTAATTACTTTTCAGGGTCAAATTTCAAAACAACTGTCCTATTTCAACTTGCTTGATTTAGCTGGCTTCTAATGCATCTCTAGTTTTCCGTTTCTTTTTTTGATGTGGCAACCCTGGGTGTGCGCTAANACAGCCGCACACCTGTGCTTCCAGTATGTGCATCATTTCGAGCTTCGTCATTAATTGGCAGTTTAGGCGGATTGATCATAACGGCTCACACAAACACGTATCTGTTCTGCCCCCCCAGTAGTTGCACAACATATAGGCTAACAGTCGCATAATAGAAAATGAAGTTTTTCTTGCGTACTATGTGCGCATTCTCAATTCTTATGCAATGGCAAGTTTCAAGCTGCCAACCCTGGGTGCCCACCATCCCAGCCGCATACCTTCTTTCTCGATTGATGTTCGTCGAGACATTCGCGCAGACTTATAGTTTTGCAGATGTTAACTGCGTTGACGTAGTACTGTGTTCTACTCTCATGTTTTAACGCGTTGCCGGATATTTTTGCGGTTACTGACATATGATCTGCTCCGTCGTGGCGTTGATTTACTGAGTTTTCTCTTGTCTCCTAACTTGAAGCGATGATAATTATGTTCATTACAGTGACACATTGTACAACAACAAGTAAGGAGAGTGTGTGTAGAATAATATGCAGATTGCATCAACAAACTTCGCCAATACATTGGTTTGCAAACGCAAATATGACGTCATATTATGACGTAACAAACAGCGTATATTCAGTAACAATGACCATCATACCCCACTGCTCAATACGAGATTTTGGTAGGGGGCATGGAATCAAGCAGTCGCCCCGGACATCATCGGACCTCTACAGGCCACTGGTCACGAACCTTCAGTGATTTGATCAGCGACTTTGCTCTCAAAAAGCTCGCAAAAAATCCATGTAACGTAACCAAACGCCACTCCTAAATGAAGATTATTGTTTCATTCATACATACCTTATATTGTTTGCTAAATCCATGAGTTTCGTTCGTATTGTGATTTCGATATTAGTTATTGATTCGTTTTCTTTTGCTCAAGTTTTATTTGTTTCAATAATGCAAGTTCTTCATTTTTTCAATTAGGGTTTTTGCCTTATTAACGACATTCTATATATTTAAATATATATACAGAAAGGGCCCCGTTCAATTTTCAGCCAGGGGTCCCATACAACCTTAGTTCGCCCCTGCTAAATACCAAAATATATGCTTTGTGGGGGCCCGGTTTTTACACTTAGCTTGCCACGGGGGCGGTTCGTACACCTTCTCCCCCGTCAATTGCGCCACTGTTGATCAATGTTGCAGTTTGTGGCTGCAGAAACACTGTTTGGTTAAAGGTTTAGTGCATTGCAGCAGTAGAAATCAAGTGCAAACATCCGCTACAGGGTTGGTTTGTTTTTGCACCGACCTGATTTTTTCGGCTGTGAATGCAGATGTAAAGCCACATATCAAACATTTTTCACGCCATTTTTACTCTTTCGGAATAGCTTAACCCAAAAGCATTCAGTTGCGTCTTGCGGATGCCATGGGTGCCTGGTGGCCAAACCTGCTTCGCGTCTCTGAACCCCCACTATTTTGAGGGGTTCTGAGATGCAAGGGATCCGCAATATTTTACTGCATTTTTAGTTATTTTTATTATCTTCGTCAAAAATTTTGGTGAGTGCCTGATCTTGTCGACACGTCTAGCTTATTTTCATCTCAACCGTGTGCCGTTATTCTATTCACGCTTCGCTGCATCTTTCACTACTAGCTTGATACGAAACATCTCGGAGTCAAATTAATGAACCGCCTGTTCGTAGCAAAGGAACTTAGGATGGTCGTGTGCGCAGTAAAACCTGAAATATTACATTGTTCCAAATATATCTTGCTCGTACAGGGTGTTGGCGCTGCGTCCATAACATGAGCCGCATACAGTAAAAAATCGTTTTACAGGAGCCGCGACACATCATCAAAAGTTTTAAACGTGTGTATATACGCATACGTTAAAGTTACTGTCGAACAAACATTATTGTCACGTGGTGATCTTGTGAGTATCAATCTGAACTGTAAGTTGTTTGAAATTTGGCTGGTAAGGTCTCAAAGGTGTTGGAATAAGCTCCTTCAGGTAACAGTCTGTAAAAACTGCACAATGTTTCGACCTCAATGGCTTCGATTGTTGTATCGGCTTTTTTACTTCCGGCCACTGAGTGACGATTTTATCTCAGCTACAGCGGAAACAATGTAACTGACAGATTTGTGCGGCTACTCGTTGTAGTTTTGTTAATTTTGCCTTCTGCCCCCGTCAACTGGCCAGATTTAGACATGTGGAGGCCCAAGGGCAGCCTTTGTGTGGAGGTCCTCAGTACCTCAAGGAAATATTATTCAAGGTCAAAGAAATACTAGTATCAGTTAGCTGTAAATATGCAATCATATGTTGTTATTAACTATTTTTATGATACCACATTCAATATGTTAAGCCAGCCTTAACCAGGGGGTTCATGGTTCAAGACTGTGGAGGCCCCAGTTTGTTAAGGCCCCTCGGCAGCCCTCTTTTCCTGATAATGAGCTTTGTCATTTCAAAATTTTAACCTTAAAACTATTGATCAATTTACGGCAAATATTGAAAGCGAAAACGTATGAATGTTGGAAATGTTGTTGTTTTTTCAAATTATTTCCTTGACATGCTATATTTATTTGTCTGGCGTCTTCCTAGGATTAACAAAAGTTTTATATTTATACGAGGGCGTTTTGCCCAGGGCCGCCATCAGCAGAGGATTTCGGAGGGGCGGAACTATTCCATGGTTTATATGGTTTATATCCTGTCAGTTAAAACAAAGTTACTGTTTGGATGAAGGTGTTTTTAAATAAGTATTGTGTGTGTATTTTGTCGTGTAGCCAACGCATTATGTATGGAGGCACGAAAACTGCTAATTTACCTCTTGCTTTTGAAAAACTTGTAACTGCATCAAGCACATGAAGACCGTGCTAATCTTACAAATGTCATAAAAAGTTTCAAACTTAGTGGTTGCAGGTGCTTTATCTTTTGGGATCGCTGCTAAAATTTTTCTATAAACTGAGATTCAATACTTGCAAAAAGCTCTCCTGGGTTTTGTGACCTAACGACCCTAACTTAACTACAGACTACACACTTTTCAACATTCTTTTCGAAAGTGACTTCTTGCATTGTTAAGCCACAGCTGGAAAACATTGTCAGACGGCAAACATTTTGTAAAACGAGCATTCTTTTCGGCACCAGTCGTTTCACTGGTCACAATTAAAGTTATGTCTCGTCCCCAAAAATACCATGTATTCTCAAGGGATTGCACTACCAACTTATAGCATGGCGGAACGAGCCATATTTACTTTAATTTAATTTGAGTTCGCAATCAGACACGAAGTCCATCGTGCAAGCACAGCACACACTGTCTGAACAACGCAGATTGATAAAAACAGACACAACAGAACGTTTTACAACGGCGCACGGGGCAGAACCACAGAGTTGCAGACGCTTTCTTTTACAACGGTGTTGAAGTCGGAGAAAACTCCCTGTCGGAGAAAACTCACTGTCGGAGAAAACTCACTGTCGGAGAAAACTCACTGTCGGAGAAAACTCACTGTCGGAGAAAACACCGGAAAAACTCACTGGACTGGCGAAGCTCCCCCCCATCCCGAACAGACCTATAGAGTCAGAAAAACTTTGAAAATTTGGTTCAATTTTTTATTTTGTCAAAATCGAGGAAGGTGTATAAGTCTTTGCGACATTTTCCGTGAAAATATATTCTCTAAGCGCGGAGAACGATCACTGGGTTTGAAAATCATGGCTTCCGCGAGAGCCTACCGATCGCATTTGGTGTTTATGTAACTTTTGCTCACTGGAAAGCTGTATCTAATGTAACTACGCATAAAACCTCTACGCTTTGCGATAACACTTTGGGAATATTTAAGGGGTTCACAATTGCTATCATAATGAAAAGCAAGTTCGTGGCATTGTTGTCATTGTACAGAGAGACAAGAGTAAATAACCCGCAAATTACGTGCTACACTCAGTAAAATATATACTGATTGTGTGCCAAAGAAATAAACTATATTTCCACTTTGCTCACAAACTGTGCTTTAAAAAAACTAAATAGCTGGGTGCAGAATTTGCAGGTCACACACAGGTTATACACCTAAATGTCATAAAGAGATTGGGTGTAAGAATTTCAGTGCATACCCGATCGGAACTTTCTGTATCCGCTATTGCACGCATTGCTATCTCATGCCACAAGCCGGCGGCTGTAATTAGTGCAGTGTTAACTTAAGGCAGTATTACCAAGGCCTCCTAAATATACACGTCTATTTAGCAGGCCTTGGTATTACAGCAGAGCTGGAGAGATTTTTTTAACGCTGTGAAGCACTTTTTTGAGCAGAGCCGATGTTTAAGAAATTGCGACGCAAACACGGTGGTTCAAAGACATCAGTTGGACATTTCGCAAAACTCCAGTTACCAACGTCAGCAAATTTTAATGAAAATAGGACAGATATCTTATCTTTGCAAACGTAGCCTGCATGTGGCACGGGTACACACGGAAAGGAGGTATTGGTTTCATGTCAATCATTGTTGCAGACGGCAGATAGACAGACGGCTGCTGAGTCAAATATTGAGGATTTGTCGTGGTGTAAAACAGCGTCGACGCCTTGGTTTAGCGATAGACGGGAATGCGCAAGCATTTTCAATCGCTGGCGAAATGCAAGAAGGATAGGGTGTTCACCTCAACCGGCCACAACAGAGGAACAATTTAAGCTTTGGCCTGCAGTCAATTTCCGTTACGCAAATATGAAAAAAAACAATGTTAAGTGTTAAAATCTCATCAGCAGTTTAGTCAGTTCGGCTGTTTACTCGTAATGCAGGAAATATTTTGCTTCATGCTTATTCATAATAATGAACCGTTCTCGAAACTCTTTTCCACTACGGATATAAACTGTGTCTAATAAATAACACGAATCAATTCCAAATACTTGGTTTGTTTGCATTTAGAAAAGCAAAGTAATTGACCGATTCGTGTATGTTTGTTTGGATAACTCATCGGATATGAAGGAAATGTTGACAAACGCATCGACCTAGTTCAATAATATCTACACACGAAAAGAAAATAACGGAAGAACTGTGGATGAGAAGCTGAGCAAAACACAAAATATAAAATGTTATCTTGACTGATGGTTCAACGACAATTAACGGATTAACACTACTGAGCAAAATCAGGACAAACGCTCAGTTTTGATTGAAATGTTGATTCAGATTTCACTACATCCGCATTGCAGTTAAACCAACCTCCGAAATCCGAAACATGTTGCGAAAAGTAATAGAAAAGGTGATAAAAAAGTTAACGACAAGACATCATGGACTCTGTTATCTGCCGCTCTTGTTTACCATTTAAATCGATTTTTAACATGATACTACTACCATACTTTTACCGTTTAGAGGCAACCGCTTAGTTTTACGATACAACCAGCGCGGATACAACCGAACCATTAATTTTTTGTTTTTCTGTTGTGGGGGATACACACATAAGCTTCACGCAAAGCTCACACAACCATGTTCTCAAACACATTGAGAAAAAAGGTATTTGCTAATATTTGAAAAAAAACTGAGAAAAATAAAAGGAATTTTTCGGCTTCGATTGGCTAAAAAAGGATTTGCACTGCTTTTCACGTAAGTCATATCAGGTTGTCTATCGAAAAACCTACTGCAATGCAAAAACCTCAATAAAAACAAAGGGCTCGCTTTTGTGAATGAGGTATGCGATAAAGCGGCTCTTTTATTTAAGTTTGTAAAAATCTTGGCAAAGTCAAAAGCCGTTGGCCATAATTTTCATCTAACTTGCAGTAATGTTTTTGATTTATTTACCTTCATCAAATACGTTGTTTTATATGTTGTTCTTGCTTTTATCTCTTAAATCTGACTGCTCCCTTCGCAAATTGCAGGAGATGGAATGGGAGTGCCAACGATCACAGCTGGGAGGATTTTGAAGGGTCAATTGAAGTCAGAAACTGGGGAAGAGTCCTCTCTCTCTTTCGATGTTTTTCCCCATGCTGCAGTCATAAAAGTGAGCTGAATAATAACTATAATAATCTAGCTAGTAAATGCTTTTATATCCTATGAATAGATATTGTGATATTTAAATGCTTTGTCAAGTGAGGACGAGGTGGTGCAAAATTGCTTTTTTTTGTTCCATCTACAACTGTGAGCTTTCCGGTCGGCGTGTTTGCCACAATTCTTGCAGCCTAATCCCATGACTTTGCTCGAACACTTCTTTCAATAGCAAAACCTTTTACTGTACTTTGGGAAGCATGGTATTCTGAACTGATTGATATTTGCCAAAATCTATACTCACCGGCAGCGTTGTAATCCATCAAATGTGTTCTTACAATTCCTGTATTCTTATGAGGTCAAGATATGTACCTTCATCTGATTGTGTAATCATGTTTTTTTGCTTCTTGGTAAAACAGTTTTATTTTTTCGTTTCATTTCAAAAACATATGACATTCACAGCAAGTTTTCCTAATTTTACGTTGTGGAGAACTGGTTTCATCAGTTGCTTTTCCATCTAGATATACTTTTCTCAGCAAAAAGCATAGCTTTACCGATATGTTTACCAATGCTGGCATGTCGCCACCTGAGTATAAATTCCAAGCAAGTTGTAGCGTGCTTGAATTGTTCAACGCAGTTTGGAGTGCGGTTGAAATTGCGCCTTGTTTGACAAGAAGCCTTCTGATATTACTGCGACTCTTTGACTCTCAGAGCAGGAGTTGGATAAATGTGTTCCAAAAAGACAGGGTTCATTACTTATACCCTTTCTTTCTCTCATGGCACAAGGTAAAGTTGCAACACTATACGTTCTGTTGACGAGTTACTTGTTAAACGTCATTCAAAGTCTCAATATCTGTCGAAAAATGACTTTTCGCAGCAACAATAATCAAATACAGATGTTACGCAGAGTGAGTATAGGTTAACCGTTTAAGTTGACGGACTGAATTCAAGTGCCCAAAACTGGCTATACTTGGTGGTAAAGATTTTTTACCCACTTAACAGATTTTCAATT
>JGI24158J21664_10008591_pt1 | contig 13598 bp, 9 predicted proteins | sample Ectturendosymbi3_FD_21664 | JGI IMG/M metagenome (IMG submission 21664) | reverse complement strand
AGATATGTGCAAGTTTGAATCATCGCAAAAATACGAAAGCAGATGGCAGTCGACTGATTCCTCGAAAGCATACAGAAACACTAGTGCTTTTAAGTAACGCTCAGCAATGCTGCACTAAAAGCAAACACTAAACTCGACCTAACGAAATTGTAACATGAAAGTCTACCAACTTTCGAACACAGGTAGTGAATATAATGTCCAACATTCGGCGCATGCGCCCGGAAACATGTAAGCGATGCTAACAGCGTTGAAACTTACAATAGTTCGAAGGGGTATTGTTTCTCCCATGTTCTGCAGCAGCTCCTCAGGATCCGCCCTATTTATGAACTTTCTCCTCATATTTGGAGTTTTCATTACGTTTTCCACATGTTGGTCAATTACGCGTTTTTCTTTCTTTGATCTAAACAGATATATAAAGGTTGTTCCGATTATATTCCAAAATTAATGTCACGCGTTGACAATTCCTTAAAACAAGAAAACGTCAAAAGCTGTGGTTTGCCAAGACNTTGGCCATGTACAACTTCAAAAAATCTGAAACGTGATCCAGCGAACACTGCCCATAAAATCGAGGACTTGTTTTGAACATATCTTGTTGTGTTGGACGAAACTTACCAAAGCATGCCACAATAAAAATGTTCTATTTTCCTCGATTAGCTTTTCCTGTGGAGTGACAGGAATGGTTTGGGCGCGTATGCTCTTGTTTGCTACTTTCGCACCGCATTGACAGAAAATTATCGGCAGCAAGTGTATCAAGCTTTCCCTTGCACCCACCCATTCATGTAGGTCAGGGGTCACCAAACCACGGCCCACGGGCTGAATCCAGCCCGTGAAGCCATTTTCATCCGGCCGCAAAGACATCTGACCAATAATGAGAGTTAACATATTTACGTAAAACTTGTTGATTTGACAGAACGTTACATATCCCGAAACAATCACATTGCGTAAGATGTCAGGCCCTCAAACTGTTATGTAAAAGCTTAAAAGCAGTGTGGTTCTCGTAAGTTTGCTTGACGTACTTGAGGAAGAACCTATGGCAAACGTTATTTAGAACGTCACGAAACACTGTATCGTCCCGCGATAAGGCCATTTGGTCGTTGTCATCACTCTTATCTGGTTTGTTCCAAGTATCTCCGTGCGCTGAACATCTCATGGAAAATGTGTTGACTGTTTGGCCAGCATACGGTTGATTGCACATCATGCAATTTCGACACATAAATACTTTAGCCTGCACAAGTAGGGCTTTGATTTCAGTTTTATTTTTTGCCTGGATATGCAAAAACAGTTGACACCATGGATTTGTTGTGTTTTCCATGGCAACCACAAAGTGCGCAGTGCTCACAAGGCCTTGAAGCACCCTCGGTTTGTTTTTTTTGTCTCACTTAATGCAAGGTGCTTTTAGTCGCTTAGTTTTTAGACCCAGTGGTGGTAGGACGTTTGTAGGTTATCGTTGCCTTCATATTTTAGCTTTTTTTCTATCATTGATCGATTTAACAAGAGACGGAAACGATTTAGTCCAAACCTGAGGGTTCTTTTTCTTGTCATATGTTCATGTTTGGGGGGGCTGTTCGTCTCATTTTGATGCCACTGCTGTCATGCCATTTCTCATGTCCAAAGCGAGCGAATCACTTATTCTTTGAGTCGGTTTAAGCTGCTGAGGTAATCCTCTTACCTTTGGTTGCGACGCCCAAATCTTATTGAATCTCTAAATAAGATTGACTTAAACGTCGTCTTTGGGTGTGATTGCCCGTTAATTAACTACCTTCCCTCCACTCTGGGTTTTGGGAAGTCTTTAATGACAAACCCAAAATCATCTTCAGTGGTTGTGCAGTGTTTTACATCTAGGAATTCCAATTTTCCCACTTATTCGGCTGCGTAAGGTTGTCAAAACTGTAGTTCCAAGCCACTGGTGGCAAATGTTGGAGATAGTGCTTGTCGAATGCGTTTATTTGTTCTTTCCGATGCGGTTATTCAAAGTATGTCGTCGATGTGTTTACGGGCAAGTTACGCCTCGCTAAGTACACCGGCAATCGGCTGTAGGGTGTAATGCACAGAAATGCTTACCGAGGAGACAAAGTGATTATCACTGGTCCTAATTCCGTCGGCGTCAGCATGTAAGTGTTTACCATGATGGGTGATAACGTTGTTGAGGCAAATTTTGTTCAGTTCAACAATGATTTTTAACGGGTCATGGTGTCGAAGATGGAATGCTTCTCCAAGCCACATTGAAGTGCTTCTGTCACAGTGTCTCTGTACGAGCTTGGATAAATTGCTTTCACATCTGCCATAATGTAAAACATGGGCCTTTGCTTTTCAGTTTCTATGTTTTTAGTCTGGCGGTGGTTTTAGTTGAACAGATCTCCAATGTATCGACGGCCATTTTGTCAAAACTCGTCTGGAACATTTTTGCAAAAGTGTGCGCTGATAAGTTCCAGTATAAATTCTAAAAATGCAGTAATGCTTGAGGTGCTGACGTTCCCAGCAGATTTAAACAACCGTATCGATGTGTTCTTGATATCTAATTTTAACAAACTTTTCGGGTTTAACTTATGCGTCTTGAAAAGCAGGTAAGTGTAAGGCAGTGTATTACATCGCAAACATTTTGCTGTTGCACTGCTGACCTTGCGGTATGAGTTGCCCTTCCAGTTCATGCCACTTGTTTGGAGGAGCAGTTGATAATTAACTGCACCCATAGTATGGATTTCAACAACAAGATTGTTATGTAACAATCTTCTTCGATTTTATCAAGGTAAACGTACGTTGCACCGATCTACCGGCACAACCATTATTTGCACCGATCTACCGGTTTTTGTTCGTGTTTTAATAATGCACAACCATTATTTGCACCGATCTACCGGCACAACCATTATTTTTTGCACCGATCTATTGTACGTTGCACCGATCTACTGGCACAACCATTACGAGTTTCATTGCATTTTTTTAGTTGTTCCCTTAAATATGAAGATAGATATCATCAACATATGAATCAATATTACTGATAAAGTGTGAGGCTATATTAAATTTCCAAGGAAAGATCTTTGTGGAACACCATATGTTGTGTGCAAGAAGGATATAATATCTGCCATTTTAGTACTTTGAACCTGGTTGTCCAAGAAGGAAGCAAGAAGTTGTAGGGATGCTCCTCTTACTCCACAGTAAAACAATTTTGAAGTATGATGTTATGATAAGCACAATCAAAAGCTTTACTCAAGTCTAGGAGCAATGTACATGTTATGCAGCAATTCATTTTGCTGAAAACCTTATCAGTAATGTCGCAGTCAAGGAAACAGAAATAATGTATCATTTAAATTACTGTAAACCTCATATTGGTTAGCTGTTACATTAAGACGTGCAAAAATATAGATCAGTTTATTACATAGTGATTGAGTCACACTCTGGAAATTTACTTCAAAATGAAGCACTACATTTGGGTATTTACCAGGGAAACAGCAATCATAGAAAGTGAGTGAAGTGCGAAAGTATAAACTAAACAATTTTTGCATAGTTTAGATAGAAAACATATTTGTATCAGCTCACTTCACTAAAGTACAATCTATTCCCTTAAACAACAATTACAGAAGTATGACACAAACCCAACTTTGATTTTAAGTCTGATTTTGGCTCATATTACATAAGTATTAAATAGAAAATTTCATCCCAGCTCACATTTAGATAAGAGTGAAAAACACTTCGTTTCTTTACTCACAGCTTATTTGTAGGAATCCTTTCCAGATCCATTTTGGTAAATTATACGCCCAAACCTTTCTTATTTGCCTGCAAAACACCAAAACGTAACAGTCATATTTTGCACAAAAGTAATGTTTGCATATTTATTACAATAAACCTAAATATGGACTTACATTTTTGTCACAAAACAATCAATTTTGGAATTAGAAAAACAGTCCTGTTTGATGATTACTGACCATACTAAATTCAGAAGTTTAGATTGCATAGATAACAAATTGAGTGATAATTATGGAAAATAACAATGCTGCAACCATTTAAAACTACAGAGCATTTTTGTTTCATCTAGAAAAATTTCTATTCATCAAAAATATTAGAACATGTTATCCTAACCAACGTTAATTATAAAATATTAGAACATGTTATTCTAACCAACATTAATTAGCCATAGCTGTGACTCTGTTCTGTGGTCCATGGATAAATCCAAAAAGGACTAGACATATGGAGCTTTTATTACAAAACAATCAATTTTTTGAAGACTTTGAATTGGGTCCTTTACCATGTTGTGACACATACTATTACTTGCCCATACTATGAATTTTCCATATACATTAAACAAATGCAAGCCAAGATCACTTCTGAGGGCTATAAAAAGCTAGTGCAATTATTGATAAATAATAGAATTAAAAGGTCTCTAAACTATGTGAAATGGCAATGTCTGGATGCTGAGTAAAGCCACAAATATGTGCTTAATTTGATGCTGTATGAAATAAAGGCCAGTGCATAACAATTAACATTTCATTATCAGTATATCCAATACAAAGCATGTTGCCACATAAAAATCTGAGGTAATTATTACATGAAGTGCTGTTACAATTTTTACACATGCACATTTGTTTAGTGGTATACATAGTTTTCTTCTGCAACAGCTCTGTGTGAAACATGACCCATGTAGTCAAAGCAATGGCCTTCTGAGGCTAGATCAAACTTATGTGGCAAATAGCGTAAGTATGACAAAACCATTTCTGCAAACAATGGGAGAAATTCTTAGAATACAGATAAATTTGCTGAATAATTACAAGATGGTTATACTTTTAGCCGATTGCTCTAAGTTATAAAAAAAAGGTGAGAGATATGTTTGTTTTCCACTGTTTGGTCCCAAAAATGCAGTACTACTAATAAAAAAGCAATTGCTTCCTGAGGTTTAGCGGTTTAAAGCATCTGGCTTGTGCAAAAAATCAAACAAACAAGCAATGCAAAAAATAAAAATGCTTCATTAGGATATTTGTTATTCATCTTTTATATGCATAGAAGATAAGTCATCGGATGTCATTAACGCAGTGGTTTTCAATCTGTTTTGTATGGCGACCCATTATAGCAACCACTATAACCCAACAATCCCCATCTAAAACTGAAATAAAGCAAACATAATACAGCTGTGTACATAAAATATCTACTCACAACCCCTCAAAAATGGTTCATGACTCCAAGGTTGAAAACCACGACATTAATGGATGTACGATGATATAATTAGAGTAGAGAAAAACAGCATTACACAATAAATTAAGGTAAAAATACAATGGAAGAAATATTTTGTCATTGCACTTTAATATGAACTTTACGCAAACACATAACGCCTGAGAGTTTGTGATCTCTTAAATTTTCTGCTTTCAAAACTTTTTAATCTTTCTTGTGTCCCACAGGAGAGTATTGACAAGAGTAGAATAGCCTTGGCGTGAGGGCGATGGTGGCTGAGATTAGGCTTGGGCTGATAAGAAACATTATTTTACTACTGTTGTGTTGTAATTGCTCATTGTAAAAATATCAGTTTTCACAACTTTGGTTATGCTACTTTACATCTGCAATCAAGATCTATTAATAAATGGAAATCAATCTTTTACAGGGCACCCTAAAAGCGTGCTTAGCCAAGCTGAGGGAATGTTGTGTTGAACATAGGCTGTAATAAGTGTTATTTGATATGTATACTGCTTTATGTGTTGGATTTAAGTGATTTTCCTAAATTTGCAATTAAACAAACCCAAAGGGGTAAAAATGATACAGTTTATGCATTGCACTATAGCTATTCAGAACTGAAAAAGCTTCGCAGAGGTTTGCTTAGGCAAAAATGCTTTTGTGAGATGGCCACCTACATCTGCCTTCAGAGCATTAAGCATGTCCATCCTAAGCATGCCCAATAGACCATTACTTGTTCATAGTAAAAAACAGTTTGCCTGCATAGGGAATTAAAAGTGCATGGATTAAGTGGTGGTTGGATGTATTGACCATAGTTTTTATAATGGGAAATGGTTAAGAAGATTCGGTTCCAAGCAATTTGGATGTACCATGAGGTTGGTTGTATCAACCGAGGATGGCCAGGGTTGAATGATTTAAATCAGTGAGTTAAATTACGTACCCAGAAATGTTAGTGTTCGCCCACGCCAGGTTAGCCATTGTGTCAGGACCTTTGATGGCTTGGTGAGAAGCAATTTGTATTGATTTTTTTCACTGCTCATCTTCATCTAACTTTTTCATCCGATCACTTCAAATGTTCGATGCTTTTCACAAATCTTTGTTTTCCATCAATTATTCAATACTTGTATATGATGGCGATCAACTGCAATAGTTGTTGGTGCATTGTTTTGGTGTTTGCGTTTCATAAGTGTTGCTTTTGTGTAGTAAAAAAATCCTGTGTGCAATGTGTACAAACCAAGCATACAAAAAGTAAGAAATATAACTGGTAAAATGCTAATTGCCAAATCCTGATTTAAAATTCAGGAAAACTAATTGGCTGTTGATATCATGATAATTGCATTGCAAAGCATTTGAAACCTTGATCGGAATAGTTTGCATGCCTGCATGTGCCAATGTGCACCCCCATTTGACTTATCTTACTCTTTTTTCTTTTTCTCTGTTAGCTGTTTACCTCAAAGTTTTGATGTTAGAATGCCTTAATTTCTCTCACACAACTGGATCCTTGCATTTATGATGGGTGAATGATGCTACAGTTGGGGTGGTGTTAAAGTGTTTTGCTCCTATCAGTGTTGGTTGTGTGCAAACACCGATTCTGTAATGTGCTACTGTATGGCTAACCATTTTTTTGCTCTTGTGTTGTATGATTGCCTCTATGATATGCACCATATGTCTGTAATAAATTATTATTATTTTTGAAGTTTTATCACTCATAGTTTCTGTGAAGTCACCGATTCTGTCAAACAACTGCAAAAATGGCATGTGGACTGAAATCACTAACCCTTGCAGACTCAGAACTGTTGGCATACCACAAGTTTGAAAGTGTAGACTAGCATAAAGTGATAGCTAAATCCCATTAAACATGTGCAACAGCGATTCTTAACTTGTGGAAAATTACCCTAAATGGGTATTTTTGACATTTTAGGGGGATAATTTAGATCATCATTTTTTGGTTATGTTGTATCAAAACATTTTCAACTCTGTAGAATGTATTTTTGTGTGCGTTCATATATGTTGCTTCATTTCACTTATAACACCATGCCATCTGTGACGTTAGTCTGGAGCAGGGCTTGAAAAAATGCAAATTTCGCGGGAAGCTTCTCGAAATTTCCTGTGGGCTGCAAGTTGAAGACGCTCGCCCCTTCATGACATCACAAAATAAATTTGTTTTCTTAAAAACGTAGCATTCAAAAGCCTTAACTATCACTGCATACACGTAGATCAACTTGGATTGATTCAGCCTACTAGCATCGGTTCACATTCAACGTGTAAACAGTTGCATCGCCGCAGTGTACCACGCTACCGCTCGGTATGCAAAAACGACATACTGAAGCAGTGCAAAACCGATGGAAGCGGCAAATCTTCACCGTGAAGTAGCAAATTCTCGTGCTTAATCCCTGTATAACGGGCTTCTAAAATTTGCATTTTGTGGGCACCATTCAAGTTACAAGGAATTTTTTTACTACATTAAAGTTTTAGATATTTATTTAAAAGTAATACGGACTGCTTACATGAAGCTTTGCAACAATTGCCGACATATGAAATATCGTAACACAGTTTCTAATGACCAACCAAATCGTGGTTTGTAGACCATTGAGAGACTTCTAGACACCAAACTAAAGATATTCTTTGGATAATAAATTTAAATAATCTTTAACGCATGTGTTACGGCAAGATTGTATGCAACTCGCAGAGCGAGGTTGAGCAATTCTTACTCTCAAGTCACGTAATCGCGGCATGCATGCGGCTCTTGCACATTATAAGCCAGTGGTTTTCAACCTTTTCGCTGAAGGGAGCCAAATCCAGATCTACCATTTTGTGAGAGTCGCACTAAAAAAGTTTAACGCAAGTCAATTCACACGTTTTGTTTTATTGCAGAACGAAGTCTGTTACACAAAATATTAAAGGTTTTATTCACAGGCATAACCAGGGGGCCTATGGGGCCATTCCCCCTAATTTTTAGAACATACAGTCGTTTTGCGCTTTGAGAGGCGGTATCCCAAACAAAATAGTGTCAATAGTTCCTCCCCCCATTTTTTGGGCTGGCTACGCTACTGGTTTTATCGAAAGGCTGCTGAGAGCCGCACAAAAGGTGCTTGGGAGCTGCATGCGACTTTCAGAAAAGTGGTTTTAATTTGCTAGTGGCACAGCATTTGAAGTGATTGTGGCGTCGTGCTTCAAGCATTGATTGTTGCAGCCAGTTTGGTGGTGGCGAAATTGGTTTAACCGATCCAACCTGTAGAACGATATTCAGACAGTGTTATAAGTTTCTATTGAGTGAGCGTTCTACGCATGAATGCATTTTTTTGAGTGTTATTGTGCAGTTACCAGAGTGAGCTTGTTGTGAGTGGACACTAGTTTGGGCAAGAGTTGAACATTTTTGATATAAACTTGATCGCGTTAAAACTTTTTTGCATATTGTGTTACTTTCTGCAACAGAAGGTCTGCAGCATTGTTTTTAGCAAATACTGTACCTAATTATTGGGATTTTTGTGCTGCCTACACTGAATTATACTTATTGCTTCATCATATACAAAGTCAAAGATGCAAAAGTCAGCTTCAAGAATTGGTATCGACTGTATGCGACTATATGCTCGTAATAATAACTAACCTATTTTCGGGAATAAACATAAAAAAATCCTGTTTAAAAGTGCTAGCTTGGGTATCGGCATCGTGAATGTTTTCTGTAGCAATTTTATGCTCATTCAAAAAAATTAAGCTCTATAGCTATAAGTGCAATGCCATTCCAGAATGGCGTCATGTTTCAGATGTTGATTGTTGCGGCCAGTTCAGTGGTGGCGCAATTGGTTTTTAACCTATCCGACCTGCAGAACGACCCGATCTGTACTTTTATGCATGCATTTTTTAGCAGCAAGTGGGCAGTTACTGGAGTGAGCTTGTCAGTGAATGCTGGTTTGAGAACGAGTTGAACATTTTTGAATGGCGCTACATTTTGGAATGGCATTCGGAATGCAATACCATTTCGATTGGTAACCCAGTAAGGCAACCACTAACCAGAGCAGTCGTACAGACAAGTATTAACAATCTAAATGTATTCAAAAGCTTCCAGCTGATGCTAGTGCCACTGTCCATTCTGCTATCTCACGCAATGAAGTTCACTCGCATAAAAGCACGTACTGTAGCTTTAAGGACATGTTTGCCTCAATGTCCTCTGACAACATGTGCCATCATAGCAGCAATATTAAAACTAACAGCTTTCCGCTGCCATTACGAGTCTACGACACGCAACCAGGTTCACCAAAAAAGGCAGACCTTTTCTCAAAAAAGCCAAAATAAACCAGATAGCAGTCCTAAGACAAATAGGCTACACATACAGTGAAACATGCATAACCGAACAAAAATAGATATTAAAACTTGTCAGAAACATCGATAAAATGCATTTCACATTTTTATAAGCAAATTTTTTCCCCGTAAATACACTGTCATGCATTTGTTTCTTATTAAATACATCAATAATTTTTAGGGCAACAGTAAAATATTTGCAATGTTCTTTGCACCCTGCATAGTCCTAGACTCCCGTCAGAAACGATTTGTAATGGATGCAGCTCAGGCAATGTTTAGCCAGAGCCAAGCCTTTCAGACTGAAAAAAATAAAAAAGAAAAAGCCAGATTTGTACTGGTATTTTTGATTTTCAAAAAAGCCAAGTGCATCAAAACAGGCCTGAATTTCAAAATTTAGTTTCAAAAATGCCAATTTGGCAACCCTGCATGCGACCAGCGACTGCATGAGACCACTATTGTTAGGCAGCGTAACTGTTGCGTCACAATGCCAGGTATTGGACCACCGTGACTGAGCGCGGAAATTCGTACAGTCCCTTTTGTGGTTTTCTTGTAATTCTTAGCGATTATTTGATTTTATTTGACTTGCAGCTGATTATTTTCCCGTGAGCATGTACGATTTCCCGGGAAGCTCCTTCCGATTTCCACAGTTTCTGCAGCCCTGGTCTGGAGTCTCGCATGTATCCTAGACCATGTTCTGGTGACTAATAGTCCTTAGCAGTGTAGTCTGGTGCAAGCTAAAAACTACTGGCTCCAAAGAAATTAAATAGCCAAGAGAAGGTTTTCTGAAGTTTAGATTTACAAGTCTTAAGGACTAGGTCTCACTGCTTAATAGCAAAATAAATGGTATCAGATATCCCATTGCATATTTTTAATGGACATTTCAATGCAAACTATGGTGGAATTTTTGTGTCGTTTTATTTTTAATTGATTGCAAGCTGTAGTTTGTTATTTTTGAAAAGAGGATAATTGTAGTCCATCAGGCCCTTCTCAGTTGTAACAATATTTAAAAGATTAAGAACCACTGATGTAGACTGTTGACTGTAGAAATAGTAGTTGTAGAACATATTTGATTCATAATAACAGATATATTATAGATTTTTACCATTTTCCGCATGTAAGTTATACTTTTGCAGAAGCTGAACAGTGAAAGCCGTGTTACAGTAATTAATTTTAGCAATAGAATTCACACCAAAAAGCTGGCAAGGTTGTATTTACGTACAAGCTTTTTAACAAACATGCCATGAGTATCAATCAATTTGCTAAAATGATAGTTTCAGTATTGTCATTTCAATAAATATTATGTTTTATGTAGCGGTACTCGTGTTATGAATGGATATTCATTAAGGATATTACATAAAAACAAAAAATTTGAATGAAAACAAAGTTGTGTTTAGATGCTGTACTTGAAGTTAACAAAGCACAAAAAAGTTGTATTAAATACATTTTTAAAATTAAAATTTACAGGGATTAAGTAGCTACCCCCTACGCATTAAATCAATAATATCAAGAAAGTAAGCTTTAAATAAAAAAATCTATTTTTTTGATTTTTTCTTAAAAATCATGATATTTATCAACCGTGGTATTAACCGGAGCTTACTGTATTGCTATGCTGCAGTGCTATGCTGAATGGCTGATGAGACACAGGTATCTTAAGGAGTTAAATGCACACATTCACCTAACATGAGAGTTAACATTCAGCTCATTTGCTCATCCACCGCAGTCTGCCCTTGTCTCACATGCATAACATTCTCTTCACAGTCACATGCACATTTGTTTCACACCACAGTGGTTGTCTTAAAATAACATCACAATTTACCAGACATCGCAGTCATAATAACTTAATATATGGAGAACAGAAATAACCTTAGCTGCATACCATATCACACATCCGTACTAGGTATCACTTTGGACAGGCAATTGTTATTCCTGTAAATACTTAACATTGTTATTTGACATCACTCACTAATAGAAGGATTCTGAAATCGATTACCATTTGCTTAAAATAATTTTCAAAACCATAACTTAAATATTGGGAGATTACTTAGTACATACTTCAAAATTAAATTGTACAGCAGTTTTTAAGTTGTGTTTGTCGGTGATAATGGTTTTCCAGAAACGGACTTGAGATTTGACCACAAGCACAAATTTCAGCCCAGTTAACCAGTTTCAATTCTGACTCAAATCATTCCAGCAGGCCTACTCCAAAACGATATTCTATGGTATTCCTGATCTCTGGCTGAGAAAACGTCAAGTCAAATAAGTGTACAGGGCGTGTTTTGAAATACAGTCTAAGCACTTTCTACCAATCAAACCCAAAATCACAAATCCAGACCAACTCTATTTGCAACACCTCCTTAATACTAGCAAAACAAAAACGACTAACAAAAACAAGACCCTTGACTTGAGAGAAGAGAGAATTCAGAAAATATATGCAAAAGTTGTAATTATAACCAACTTACCACCACTATTAATTATATCTCCAAATATCATTCGAAAACAAACTGTAGTTCAGAATGCATTATATAACAAAAAGTGTTGAAGTGCACTGGTTCCCAGACGACTGCATAAGGTAAGCCATCTGCTCGGAACGAAGGTAAGCAAAGGTAGCAAAGTGAAACTATACTTTTCAATATGGGAATCCACCAAAACCAAAACCAAAACTAAATCATATGATGCAGCAAGGAAGATCAAGGATCAGCAGAGATGGACGAAGTGAGAAATTTTTCAGTCCGAGTCCAGTCTGATTCGAAAAAACTGAATTCGATACAGTCCTGGTCCGCAATTTTTTTGAAAATCATCAGTCCGAACCAGTCCTGATCCGCCCACGTATAACCATTTATTTTTCAGTGATGTGCCCCAGTCATCTTTGTTGAGTCAGAGTAATAAGCCCTTCAGGTCACAAGAACTGTCGAGTCAATTCGAGTCATTGGTTTGCAAGTTCGAGTCAAATGAAATTTCGCATGTTTCCTATGTTTTTTTTGTTATGAAATGGCACCCAACATGCTATAAAATTGTGCCTGATAAGCTAAAAGAAATGTAGCACGCAAGAAACGGAAGAAAATGTAGCACACAACAAACTGAAGAAAATGTAGCACGCAGGAAATTATTAGTAGTGTTATTGTGTTCATACAGGCAATACTATAGTAGAAAAGCAAACACCATCAAATTGGACGGAAATATTTTCACTTCAGAAATTGACATACTAAGTGCATCATTTTTTTTGAGTTTTCATTTGCAATTGTATTAGATTAGAACAAGGTTGGAGTTATGATGGGGGAAGTACAAGTAGTAGCTGTTGAAAATGATCTAATAATTAGGCTGAAGGCAACAAATTTCAGTTCATTGCTTGGGGAGAAGAGAAGTGTACTCGATGCAGGGAGGCCAACACCAGAGTTGAAGCTTGTGGAGCAAAACAACGTTTTTTTAAGGAAATTTCATCCAAAACTGTATGAAAAGTACAGCTGGTTATGTGGAAGTAGTATAACAAATAAATTGTATTGCTGGCTGTGTCTGCTGTTTTCGAAAAATGAAAGTTCAGTCTGGAGCTCAGCCCAATTCGGCTATGATGATCTCAATAACTTGCACACAGCTGCTGGGTGTCATGATAAGACTGCTTCACATCTGACGGCGTTTTTAGCTCACAACACATTTGGTCAAACCAGGATTAATGTGTTGTTGGATGATCAAAAAAGTATTGCAATTACAAAACACAATGAACAAGTTTAAGTTAATCGTAATAGAGAAATTTTGAAAAGGATGATGATTCGTGCAATTTGCTTCTTGGGTGTTCAAGAAATTCCTTTTTGTGAACATGATGAAAGTGAAAATTCAAGCAATAGGGGAAACTACATCGAATTGGCATATTTTTTAGCTGAGTTTGATGAAAAGATGCAAACTCATCTGGAATGCTACTGTTTTCAAACATTTGTCACCTGATATTCAAAATGACCTCATTGATTCTGTTGGCAGTGTTATTCTTGCTCAAATAAAAACAGAAATCCACAAATGTATGTATGTCTCAGTATTGTTGGATGAAACATCAGATGTTAGTTGTTACTCTCAGTTGTCCACAGTCGTACGTTATGTCAATTCCAATGGAGCAGTCTGTGAAAGTTTTATCATATTTTCTGATGTAAGTAAAGATC